>OJPW01000495.1_pt1 | contig 32949 bp, 33 predicted proteins | sample 1598571 | NCBI WGS metagenome assembly OJPW01 (sample SAMN03922493, study PRJEB24848) | human gut metagenome | isolation source: stool sample | host: Homo sapiens | place: Germany | collected 2011-05
GCTCCATCGTGGACATCGAGACGCTGCAGCACACCAACCAGCAGCTGATCTCCACTCTGGACGAGGTGGCCCGTATCCAGAAGGAGGGCGCCGCCAAGCGCAAGGAGGCGGAGGTCGAGCTGGGTAGGATCGAAGGCGAGCTGAAGCAGAAGCTGCTGGAGCTGCGGAGCTGAGAAACGAAACCATCTCCTTTGGAAAGGGGAGCGCATATGAAATTTTTTGAAAAGCGCGGCATCGCCTTTGCCGCACTGGTGCTGGCCATCGCCGCCGCCGTGTTTATCGGCCAGAGCCGCAAGGCCGGCTACATCGAAAAACAGCCGTCGGAGCTGCCGCAGGTAGAATATCACCAGTGGGTCTGCGACGATGCGGGCATGCTGACCGACACCACAAAGGATGCCATCCGACAGTACAACAGTGCGTGGGACAGCAAGTATTATGCCATCGTGGCCGTGGCCACGGTGGACAGCCTCACCGGCTGGACGCCGGAGGAGGCCGCCCTGCAGCTGGGCGCCGATTGGGGCCTTGGCGCCAACGACATGCTGCTGCTGATGGTGCGGAACGACGATTACTATGTGGCCTGCGGCGACAATGTGCTGTGGGTGCTGAACAATTACGACACCATGCAGGCCAAGCTGAAGCAGGCCATCGAGTCCGCCTATTACAGCGGTGACTTCGACGCTGCGGCGCTGGCGTTCTACCGCCAGGCCGACGTGTTCTACGGACAGGCCCAGTTGGGCAGTACGTCGGCAGACACCGTTTGGACGGAACCTGCCCAGCCCGGCGGTGTCGACGTGCTGGGCGTTATCCTGCTGATCGTCGCCATTTTTGTGGTGTGGATGCTGCTGGACGCCGTGCGCTATCGCCGCTACCGCCGCCGGTACGTCACCGGCGCGCCGGTGGGCGTGGTACAGCCTATGTACTATCCCATCTTCTGGGGACGGCCCCGCCGCCCCCGTCCGCCCCGTGGACACCGGCCCCCACCGCCTCCTCCCATGAGCGGCGGCCCCCGCCCCTCCGGCGGATACAGACCCTCCGGCGGTCCTCGCCCATTTGGCGGACCCGGTGCCCCCCGGCCCGGTGCGCCCAGACCCGGCAGCTCTCGTCCCAGCGCTCCTCGCCCCAGCAGCCGTCCCTCCGGCGGCAGCAGGCCCTCCGGTGGTTTCGGCGGCGGCGGCTTCGGTGGGAGCCGCAGCGGCGGCAGTCGCGGCGGAAGCCGTGGCGGCGGCTTTGGCAAAGGCGGCTTCGGCGGCGGCAGACGCTGAGAAAACCCATTTTATCGCAAAAAACAGGACCTCTTGGGAGGTCCTGTTTTTTCAGCTCTCCATGTTTTTGCCCAGAAAAGCGGCCACGGTCTGGGCCAGCTTGCACTCGGTGTCACCGGCCAGACGGCCCTGATCGGTGACGAACAGCACCGCACCCAGCACATCGCCCTCGCAGAGGACGGGGGCGGCCACGGCGGCGGTAAAATTGGCGTTGTCCTGACACACCGGCGGCATGGCGCCCATCCCACCGAAATGATAGACGCTGCGCTCGGTCATGAGCTTTTCCAGCTGGTCGGAGACGGGCTTGCCCAGCAGCTCCCGCTTTCCGGCGCCTGCCACGGCGATGACCGCGTCGCGGTCGGTAACAGCAGCGGTGAAGTCAGTGCTGCGGCTCAACGTGTCGCAGAACTGCGCGGCGAAATCCTCCAGTCCGCCGATGAGGGAGTATTTCTTGAAGATGACCTCGCCGTCCCGTGTGGTGTAGATCTCCAACGGGTCGCCGTTGCTGATAACATTGGCACCGTGGGAGAGATTCTGTTTTGCCATGAGCGATTTGGCTAAACGCCGGGGGTGGGCCTCGCAGATGGAGACGAACCGGCCAGAATATGCCATAGACGATTCGGATGGGCGAGTACGAGATATCTCAAGCAAAGCGCGGTTTACGTGATCGAGAGCAGTTCACTCCATAGAGCGCTGTGGCTTTGGAATGGGGGTGCCTCCGGCAGGAGTTATAGCAACAAGAGGAGTCAGTGACTAATTTCATATTACAAATTACCCTGCTGCATAAATCTATATTGCGGCAGGGTATTTTTTTGCGCACTGGGTGGTTTATGGGACACCTCCTTCTGTAGAATGGGTATTGTAAAGAACGATACAGATCGGAAAGGGAGGAAACGACATGTTCAAGATTGGTTTTAATGGTTCCGCAGAAGAGTATCGAAAGACCTCTAAGGAAGAGTACTCCATTTGTCCCACAGTCACACCGAGAAAATCGGTCGTTCGCGTCCATTTTCCGGCACGGAATATGGATCTGTCTTACTACAATGACGCCTTTGATCTGAAGTGCGGAGACATCGTTTTTGTGGAGGGTAAGCTGGAGGGCCTGCGTGGCCGCGTGGTAGATGTCGCGTACAATTTCAAGATCAAGCTGTCTGACTACAAAAAGGTCATCAGCGTGGCCGACACAAATGTGCGGGGCGAGTTCTTCTTCGCTGGGTCGCACTTCGTCACATTCGACCGCAGCGCCCTTCCGTACGAAAAGGTCATTACCTGGTTTAAGGCACCCGCCACGGAGGATGAGATATTTGTTTCCGGCAATGATGAGAGCGGCTTCCTGCTGTGTGATCTGGGCGCCATGAGAATCAGCAGGGCAATTGCCGATCGCGGACACGATTACTACACGGACAATCGTGTGCGGTACATTTCTCTGGACAACACCCATGTGCGGGCCATTGTGGAGGGGGCGCGGCCCTACGAGCTGGAGTGCGACTATGTCAACGGCGAGATCAGAAATCTGGTTTGCGACTGCTTCTGCAGTGAGCCGTGCAAGCACGAGTTTGCAGCTATGCTGCAGTTGAGGGAGACGCTGGAGCTCATCGAGAAGAACTACCCTGCACAGCTTGAGGCGACGCAGTATTTCGCCGCCGTCTGCAAGGGAACACTGCTGAATTTTGCGATGGATAGTAAGGAAACCGGCAGCATCGCGCTTTAAGGAGCGGGGGAGGTTCACCTATCTTCGCAGGACCGTGCGGAGTGAGCAGGCCATGAGTATTTTCCCCAAAATGAAGGATATGCCGCCGGAGGAGCAAGCCAAGGCGCGGCATGACCTGCTGAAATACTGCGAGTTGGACACCTTTGCGATGGTAAAGGTGTGGCAGGCGCTGTGCGAGGCAGCGGAATGAATTAGAAGGAGAGGACGATAAAGTAATACATTCCCTTTCGCGGGCAAATCAGCTGCTTTAATATGGAAATGCAAGCGGCTGCTTACCTTTGGCTCCACAGGTCTGTCCTTTAATTATGGCTCTGCTGCTGAGCAATTTTGCGATAAGCTGCCGGCGTGCAAAGAAACTGCTTATGGAAGCAATGAATAAAATAAGAGATGTTGTTAAAGCCACAATTTAAGGCGACTTCTGTAACACTTTGAGATGACTCCTGCAGTAGTTTTGTGGCATAGTCGAGACGATGCTGTAGAATAAACTGGTTACAGGTAATGCCTGTGTTCTGTTTAAACACCTTCATAAAATGGCTGGGACTGTATTTGCTGATTGCCGCCAGCTTTTCGATGGACAAATTCTCAGATAGATGGTCGGAAATATAATCCAATACATTTCGGATCACTTCTTCGTTTTTTGGGTCGCTATCACCCTCTCCGGGAGTTTGCAAATAATTGTTATCCAGCAAAAGATAAAATAGGTATAGCATGTGTTTTTTAAAAAGGATTTCCCAATAGCGAATACGATTATTATAGCAGCTGATCGCGGAGGAAACACAAGAGAATATCTGCGCATAGGCAGGATCCCCCGGTCGAATCAGGGTCTTAAACCGGCGCTTCTGTGCAATAATTGGCAGAAACAACTGATAGATGGCACCCTCAGTAGCAGCGGAACAGAACATATGCAAATCACAAACAATGCTCTCTGTCTTGCAGGCTACCCTCGGCAACTTTCTGGCTCCATGCAGCACGCATGGGGAAATAATGAGAATATCACCTTCATGCGCCAAAAATTCAATACCGCCAACTTGATATGAAGTTTTTCCGCTGCAAATCAATGTAACTTCAATCTCTTGATGCCAGTGCGAAAGAATACTTGTCAACTTCTCTGAAAAGCTGCAGGAATAAATCTTAACCGGCATTTGCCCCTCGCTGTGACGGACATTTTCTCTTAACTGCTGTTCTTCTTCCTTGCGGTGATACATATTGCAATACCCCAATCCGCTAAATAGAATTTTGTTATTATGTGCGTATTTTTATGTTAGAATTATCCGTAATTAAATATTATATTAATGCTAAAGAAATTGCAAGAGGTTGTCGATCAGATCAGAGTCCTACGAATAACAGCCAAAAGCAGAAAAACGCCCCGTAAATCTAACGAGGCTGAAAAGGGTACGGTATCTCAAGCCAGAGCGGGGGCAGCTTACCCGCCGGAATGGATATAAGTTGTTAAGAATTTGGGATGAAAAAAGGTGTGGCTGGCTGCCACGTCTTACATCATAGCTTTACCGTAGGAGGAATTCGCATGCACAAACAATGGTGGAAAGAGGCAGTTGTATATCAGATTTATCCGCAGAGCTTTCAGGATTCAAACGGCGATGGTTTTGGTGATTTGAACGGAATCATAACCAGACTGGATTACTTAAAAGAACTCGGTGTGGATGTTCTCTGGCTGTGTCCCATTTTCGACTCCCCTATGTTCGACAACGGGTATGATGTCAAGGACTACTATGGCATTATGGAGAAGTTCGGCACGCTGGAAGATTTTGAGAGACTGCTGTGCCGCGCCCACGAAAAAGGGCTGCGCGTGGTTCTGGACGCCGTATTCAACCACACCTCCGATCAGCATCCGTGGTTTGTGGAGAGTCGTAGGCGAGATAGTAAATATCGGGACTATTATGTGTGGGCTGATCCTGTAGATGGACATGAGCCAAACAATTGGATGAGTATTTTCGGCGGTTCTGTGTGGGAGCATGATTCGGTCTCAGACGCGTACTATATGCATCTCTTCTTCAAACAACAGCCCGATTTGAACTGGGAAAACCCTGCCGTGCGCCGGGAATTGCGGAAAATTTTGGAGTTTTGGTGCGAAAAGGGCGTGGATGGTTTTCGGTTTGACGCCATTAATCTATTCTCCAAGCCAGAGGATATGTCCGACTGGCCTGACCCTTATCGCATCGGAGATTATGCAAACGGAAAACATACCCACCCCTATCTTCAGGAGCTGCTCAACGGATTAGACGATAAATACAATATCATGCTGGTTGGCCAGACCGACAATGTTCGCCCAGAGGACGCCCTATTGTTCGCTGGCTTTGATCGGGGCGAGTTTCAGATGATTTTCCAATATGAATTGGACAACTACCGAAACAACGGCCCCACTTTTAAGTGGCATACCCAAGTGCCTTCTGTACTGGAAATCAAGGAGATTTTCACCAAGTGGCAGCAAGTGCTGGCAGACAAAGCGTGGAATACAGTTTGCCTCGGCAGCCACGATATGCCCCGATCTGTCTCCCGATACGGAAATGACCAGATATTTCATAAGGAGTCAGCCAAAATGCTGGCCACGTTCCAAATGTCGTTACAAGGAACACCTTTCCTCTATCAGGGAGATGAGTTGGGTATGACTAACACAGTGTTTGACACTGTGGACGATTTTTTAGATGATGAAGCAAGAAACTTCTATCATGATTTTGTGGACTCCGGAAAAATATCAAATGATGAGTTTATGAAGGCGGCCAGATTCCGGGCACGTGATAATGCCAGAACACCCATGCAGTGGGATGCTACGGAAAACGCTGGTTTTACCAACGGTATTCCTTGGATGCGGGTAAATCCAAACTACCTCACCATCAATGCAGCAGCACAGATGGCGGACGAAAACTCGATTTTGTCATATTATAAGCAGCTGCTTTCCATCCGTAAGCAGCATGATGTTTTCGTTTATGGGCGCTATGAATTAACAGATGCATCCAACCCCGCAGTCTACTCGTTCCTCCGGATACTCGAGGATGAGGAACTGCTGGTCCTGTGCAATTTCACTGCCCAAGAGGCAAAAGTGGCTGTGCCAGCGGATTTTCTGAAATCCGGCGTTTCACTGTTGCTGGGCAATTATTCAACACATCCCGAGCCACTGAAGGCAGAAATATCTATCCGCCCCTATGAAGCCCGGATTTATCTGCGCAAAAAAGACATCGAGAAGGAAGAAACATCTGTATCGAAAAATGGAGCTTCCGTATGAAAACGAACAAACCACGACTCTGGGTTCACGGGCTCTTTTTAGGCCCATCGATATTGGTATTTTCTATTGGTATCGTTGCACCATTTCTCGTCAGCTGCTTCTATTCACTGACGGATTGGAATGGCGTTTCCCGTAAGTTGACTTTTATTGGGCTGCAGAACTTCGTGGATATTTTTACCGGAAAGACCTCGTTTCTCGATGCTCTTTCGTTCACGGTAACGCTCTCTGTGTTCAATATCATCCTGGTGGTGGTCTTGGGAACTTTGGTCGCGTTGTTGGTAACTTCCAAAATCCCATTACGTAACGTCACCAAAACCATCTTCTATCTCCCGTATACCATCGGTGGTATGGTGCTTGGTTTTGTATGGCAGTATGTGTTTTTGGAAGCACTGCCTTCCATCGGTAAACTGCTTCATATTTCAGCCTTAACCATTCCTTGGCTGGGATATGAGAATACCGCCTTTTTTGCGCTGGGAATCGTATTTGTCTGGCAGAATTTGGGTTATGTGATGGTTATTATCTCATCCGGCCTGATTTCTATCTCGAAGGAAGTGCTGGAATCTGCTAAAATTGACGGAGCCGGTTCTATCACAACGTTTTTCAAGATCAAGGTACCACAGATCATCCCCTATATATCTACCTGTGTTTTCTGGACGACGGCCTGTGCGTTTAAAATGTTTGAACTTAGTCTGGCTATGACAAAAGGCGGTCCCTACGGATCAACACGGACACTGGCGCTCAATATTTATTATGAAGCCTTTTCGAATAATATGTACGGGATGGCAACGGCAGAATCTCTTATTTTCGTCCTGATCATGTCGGTGATTGTGCTCACGCAGCGCATTGTGACAAACAGATTGGAGAAAAAATGGTTATGAGAAATAGAAGAACTACAATCAGAACTATTTTGCTTGCTATTGCCTTGCTTCTCCTGCTTGCAATCTTTGTCTACCCTATCATCATAGTTTTCATCAATTCCATAAAGCCTGTTGGAGAAATTCTCGGCGCACCTTTAAGTTTGCCAAAGACAGTGCAGCTGTCAAATTTTATTCAGGCATGGAAAATCACATCCATGGGAAAGCTTCTGCGCAACTCGGCAATTCTAACCATCTGCAGTGTGTCTGCCGTTGTGGTGTTTTCTGCAATGAGTGCCTACTGGTGCCACCGTTACCGGAACGCTGTAACGCGGACATTCACCGCACTTCTTATGGTGTCTATGCTGATCCCCTTCGCATCCCTGATGATTCCGTTGGTGAAAATCACAACCGTTCTGCACATCAACAATACGCTTCCCGGTGCAATAATCGTTTTTGCCGGCGTAGGTCTTGCCTTTGGTTTCTTTATGATGCAAAGCGCTGTAAAAACATTGCCCCGGGAACTGGAAGAAGCTGCGGCGCTGGATGGCTGTGGGCCGGTTCGAACATTTTTCTGCATTGTGTTTCCGCTCATGAAAAATACGGTATTTAGTTTGATCGCCATGGATTTGTTCTGGGTATGGAATGACTTCATGATACCGCAAACGCTCCTAAATAGCACGAAATATGACACTATTCAAGTTGGCATCAATAAGCTGTTCGGTATGTATGCCAGCAAGTGGGATATTGCCCTAGCCGCGCTTGTCATGTCAATGATCCCCACGATTATCGCGTTTTTGTTACTGCAAAAACAGATTTTAGGTGGTGTGTCAGACGGCGCAACTAAGGGTTAATATAATCAAAATTTGAGGAGGGCCACCAATGAAAAAAAGTAAGAAGTTTTTGTCGTTGATCATTGCACTTGCACTGATGTTTAGCTTGTGCGCCTGCGGGAATCGTGAAGACTCCGCATCTGACAATGAGGAAGATGCCGTCAAGGTCACGATCCTGAATAACAAAATCGAAATTGAGTCTGGGTTGCTCAATGCCACAAAGGCTTACCAAAATACACACCCGAATGTGGAATTTGAAATTGTCTCCTTGGTAGCTGAGCCCTACAACGCGGAATTGAAAACGCGTTTCGCCGGCGGTGAGAAACCGGATATTTTTGCCCTGAGCGGTTACTCTGACATGGTACTTTGGAAGGATTATCTGGAAGATCTTTCCGATCAGCCTTGGACAAACGACATGGTCGACATCGCCTACAACAGCATCGACTTGGGCGGTATTTATGGTATGCCACTCTGTGTAGAGGGCGGTGCTTATATGTACAACAAGACCATGTTTGAAAATGCTGGTATTGAGAGCGTTCCGACCACCTATTCGGAACTGCTTGCCTGCATGAAAAAGTTGGAGGCAGCCGGCTATACGCCTCTGATCAATGACGGCAGCTCGTATGGCCGCGCTTACTATGGCGTAAATTATGTCATCGCGATGCAGAAAGATCCTCTCGCGTTTATGGCCGGTCTCGCTGATGGAACGACCTCGTTTGCCACTGCACCACTGGCTAAGGAAATTATGGAATATTGGCAGTGGGAGAGCACACAGATTGAGAATATGCTGTCAATTGACTTTTTAACGCAGGTCTCCAAGTTTGCCAATGAGGAGGTTGCAATTACCTTCGGCGGCAACTGGAATCAAGCATCCTTTGATGAGATTAATCCCGATCTCAAAGTAGGCATGTTCCCTGTACCTATGTTCGAAGATGCATCAAAGAATGACTTTATGCTGGCGGGTGTTACCACCTATTGGGGTGTTAACAAAGAATCGGCGGCAAAGGATGTGGCGAAAGACTTCATGTCCTGGCTCGTGACCAGTGAGGAGGGGCAGAAGTTTATCACCAGCGAGATGCTGCTGATACCGGCCTTCACCAATTTCTCTGCTACAGCCGAGGAAATCGGGCCGTTGGGCTCCGACTTGTCTGAATATATTTCTGCGGGCAAGGTAAAAAATTTCTATGCAGCCTTTTATCCCGAAGGCGGTATGCAGACCTTTGGCGAGGATATGCAGAAGATGCTGGCAGGTGCTGCAACAGTGGATGAGTTGTTGGTTACTTTGGACAACGACTGGAAGCGTCTTGCAGGCTAAAATTCATGTGAGAGACGGACGCACAGGCTTCGGCTTGTGCGTCCGTTCTTTTGTTTGTCAAAGGGAAGCGTCAAACCTAACCGCGAAATCGGAGGATAATCTATAATTGTCGATAAATAAGGGACATTAAAGAAGGGCGCTGCCTGCGATTATTCCCTACGCCATTATCGCATCCCAATAAGGCTTTTAGCGCTTATTAATGACGGTAGTTTTAGGTATTGTGGAATTCAGCCACATAAGTTGGTATCCTACATCTGTACTTATTAGATCGTGATTCTTTTCAGGACTTTATGAAATGTGAGCCAGTAAGGTAAATAATAGTTACACGCCAAGAAGTGTAACCGGAATAAGAAGCGTTTTGATTTGACGGGTTCAAATCAGAACGCGCTTTTTTTGTCCAAATACCATGTGAATGGGCTTGAGAATATTTTTGAAAGGTGGAATATCAAAATGACGGAAAGCAGAGTGTTTGCGGATAGTTACAGCCGCAAGTTCAGCGATTTTAGGGAATTTCTCTCATTTTTGACTGAGCGAGAGCAAAACAGCCGGTGGGTAATGTCCTCATCAAAAAGACTCGAATTTGAGCCGATTGAGAAGGACTCACCCACGGGAAACCTGTACATGCAGATCTATGACAGTAATGGAAAGGCAGAGATACTGGAAGAGACGATGGAGAATACCAGCTTGCTGATGCGGGTAAACGGAGAGACAATTCCCGTTCGGTCCTGTGCGATCAAGACAGTGCTGGAACGGGCGAGGATCTTGGGTAACGCTCTGAGTAAGGTGTCAAAAGCTGTCTTTGCCGAAATCCTGAATTACTGTATTCTAACGAGGCTGCAATCCCTTGTATAAACCATTTCACAAAAGGAAATACTTGGATTAAGGAGTGATTGCTATTATGGAAATCAATGTTGACAAGGAAAAGATGATGGTTGACATCTGGCTTACCAAGGCCGAGAAGAATGACGAAAAACTCAAAGAATCCCTGAAGGAAGTATACAAGAAGTACAGCGAGCAAAAGTACATGGTTGCTGTCTTCATGTCGGGAGAGCAGGATCTGTATGAGAATACGCGAGACCTGCTGCTTTACAATCGACGTCGTATGGCGGAAAAGGAAGTGCAAGCCGAGCGCATCGCACGTAGTGCGGTGTAGGTGTAAAGCGACCGGAGAGGGCAATCATTGCCTTCTCCGGTTTTCTTTTCCGTGTTGCATTTTCAAAGCGTATGACGTACAATATTATCTGTGAATAGTTCTGCGCGAGAGAATGTAATTGGAAACGGAGGAATATATGGGAACTTGCTTCGATCGAGAGGTGGTGAGTCGGGATGACTGAACACATTGATGTTGCCGGTTACTGCCGCATTTCAGTAGACGAAGAACTGGACCGGGATAATGTGTCCATTGAAAACCAAAAAGCGATCATCACCGACTTTGTCAAACATCGCTTTCCGGACAGTACATTGACATTCTACGAGGATCGCGATCGCTCCGGCTATACATTCGAGCAGCGGGAGGGCTATCAGGCCATGCGGCACGGACTGATGGATCACAGGTATGACGTTCTCATCGTCAAGGACTTCTCCCGATTCTCTCGCCGCAACAGTCGTGGCTTGGTGGAGCTGGAGGATCTGCGCGACGCAGGTGTCCGCATCATTTCCATCGGCGACGGCATTGACTTCCCCAATGATGACGATTGGCTGAAGATCCAATTTCAGTTCCTGATCAACGAGATGCCCGTGACGGATACCTCCAAAAAGGTTCGCAATGTTATCAAGCGGCGGCAGGCGGATGGTCAATGGATCTGTGCAGCACCGTATGGGTATCGTATCAACAAGTACAAGGAATTCGAGATCGTCCCTACGGAGGCAGACATTGTACGCCTTATCTTCAATCTCTACAACAACGAAGGGTGGGGCTACAAGCGAATCTCCAATTACCTCACAGAGCAGGGGGTCCCAACCCCCAGAATGTCCGAGCAGATGCGGAAAGAGGCCGAAGGCGAAGCGTGTAAGCGCATAGCGAAGGCGACTTGGGCGATTGTGACGGTACAGGGGATTTTGGACAATGACTTCTACATTGGTACCCTGCGCCAGGGAAAATACACGCGGGTGAAGATCAATGGAAAAGAGGTAAAGCGAAACGATGGAGAGCATGTGGTCATTGAAAACCACCATCAGGCCATCATTGATTACCGCACCTTTGCCACGACCCGCGCATTACGGGAAAAACGCACCCGTTCCCACTACCGCGGAATAAAAAAATACGACAATTTCTACTCAGGTTATCTTGTTTGCGGAGATTGCGGTGCGCCGATGTTCTCCATGAGCAGAAACGATTTGAAGCCTGCCTATACATGCGGCACATATCATCGCAGAGGGCTTGCCGGCTGCACGTCTCACCATATTCGTGTGGACAAGCTGGATGAGCTTCTGAAGAAATATGTGCGTAAGGTGAAGGAATGCTCCGCGGAAATGCTCGCAAAACTAAACGAGGATCTGCGCCAGGAGGAAAGCAATGTGGTGGAGACAGAGCAGTCTGCGGACCATCTCGCTGAAATCCTGGAGGATCTGCGGGAGGAATTAAAAGCAACGAAGCGTCAGAGGATCCGCGACATCCTGAAGCATCCCGATCAGGAGTCGTTGCTTGAGGAGACATATGACGAGTTGGAAAGTGACCTCCAGAAAAGAATTGAAGGACTGACACACCAGATCGATTTGCTATCTGACAAGCGAAACACCATTATTCAGGTAAATCGAGCAGCAAAGACGGCGATGGATGTTTTTGACGATATCCTGAACAAGGAGAAGCTGGAACGCAACGATCTGGAGCTGCTTGTAGATGAAATACGGGTCTTCGAAGACCGGCTTGAGTTAAAGCTGCAGCCGGATGTTGACAGCATTCTTCAATGCAGCACGATGGAGCGCACCATAAATTTTCCTGATGGCACGGGAGATATCTCATCTATTTCTATTGTCCAGAGCGCAAAACAGCGCCCAGACAAGGTCTTCCGTGCCAATGTCATCAACAACGGGTCGCCCTCGCGGATACGCATGGTGCGGCGGATCTCCTTGGGGATGACAACGCGTCCCAGATCGTCGATCCGGCGCACGATCCCTGTTGCTTTCATCTATAATTTCCTCCAGTCAAAGCAAAATTTACAAAGGTAGTATCCGCGCGGCACCAAGTGAATATGCACATCCGCCGCGCCGCCATTTTTTACCGCCCACCATGGAAAAAGCGGAAACTGTGGCATTTATCACTGAATAAATCCAGCAAAATGCATATACTGTCTGCAAGAAACCATAAGGCTGAGAGGAGAGTATGACCATGAAACAGACGAAATACGCAGGTACTCAAACCGAGAAAAATCTGCTGGCGGCCTTTGCCGGCGAATCCGAGGCCCGCAACAAATACACTTTCTTCGCCTCCAAGGCCAGGAAGGAGGGCTACGAGCAGATCGCGGCCCTGTTCCTCAAAACGGCGGAGAACGAGAAGGAGCACGCCAAGCTCTGGTTCAAGGAGCTGGAGGGCATCGGCGACACCGCCGAGAATCTGCAGGCTGCCGCCGAGGGCGAGAACTACGAATGGACGGACATGTACGAGGACTTCGCCAAGACCGCCGAGGCCGAAGGCTTTACCGAACTGGCTCACCGCTTCCGTCTGGTGGCCGCCATCGAGAAGCACCACGAGGAGCGCTACCGCGCCCTGCTGCACAATGTGGAGATGGCGGAGGTGTTTGCCAAGAGTGAGGTGAAGGTGTGGGAGTGTCGAAACTGCGGCCACATCGTCATCGGCACCAGCGCGCCGGAGGTGTGTCCCACCTGCAACCACCCCCGGAGCTACTTCGAGGTCTGCGAGGAAAACTACTGAGCGTAAAAAAGAGACACCCGAGAGGGTGTCTCTTTTTATGCACATTACACCTGCGTCAGCGCCCGGGCCTTCCGGATGCTGTACGCACCCTCAATGGCTACCAGCAGTACCCAGCCCGCTGCCACCGCCGCGCAGATGCCGTAGATGCCCCACACGGGGATCAGCAGGTAGGACAACACCACCCGCAGCAGCACCTGCAAAAGCGATGCCACCATGGTCAGCCGCAGCTGCCCCAGCCCGCGGAAGAAGCCCTGGATGACCTCTCCCAGATAGGCGAACACGTACAGATACGCCATGGTCCCCGTGTACCTCGCCCCTGCGGCGATGACCTGCGGGTTGTGGGAGAAGATGCCCACGATGCGCTCCGGCAGCAGGAAGCACACTGTGGCCAGCACGGCAATGAGCGCCAGCTCCGCGCAGACGCTGACCTGATAGAACCGGCGTGCCCGGGCCTTGTCGCCGTGCCCAAGATTCTGGGACAGGCACACCACCATGGCGGCGCTGATGCCCTGGGAGAAGCAGAACAGGAACTGCTCCGTGCGCAGCGACATGTTATAGCCCGTGACAGTGCTGGTGCCCAGCGGCGTCAGCATACCCTGCACCAGCAGCCGTCCGATGCACACCACAGCTTGCTGCAGCGCCGCCGCCCAGGCGTAGGACAGTACCATGCCGCCGGTCTGGCGGTGGAAGCGCAGGTCGCCGCGCCGCAGTACCAGCGGCGGGCAGCGCCGCTGGGCGTACACGATGCAGGCCGCCGCGGAGATGGCCTGGCACAGCACCGTGGACAGCGCCACGCCTCGTATGCCCCAGCCCAGCACACCTGCAAACAGCAGATCCAGCGCGGCGTGGAGCGTGGAGGACAGCAGCAGGATGACGAACGGCGTGCGGGAGTTGCCGCAGGAGCGGAGCATGGCGGCATAGTAGTTGTAGAGGAAACAGAAGATAAGCCCCGCGAACACCAGCTGGAGGTACACCGCCGCCTGCTGGCACACGGCCTCCTCCGTGCCCTGGGCCCGCAGCAGCAGGGGGGACAGAAGGATGCCCGCCGCGGAGATGAGTGCCGTCAGCACCGCACCGCCGATAAGGGACGTGGCATTGAGCCGCCGCATCCGGTCCCAGTCCTCCGCGCCGCAGAAGTGGGCGCACAGCACACCGGCGCCGATCGTGCCGCCGATGATGAGTGCATTGGCCACGTCCACGATGGGGGAGGCCACGCTGATGCCGGACAGCGGCAGGTCGCCCAGAAATTTCCCCACCACCACGGCGTCCACGATGCTGTATAGCTGCTGAAAGACGTTGCCCAGAATGATGGGCAGCGCGAAGTAGAGCAGCGTCGGAAGCGGTGCGCCGGACAGCAGCGCCTCGTGGCTGCCGGACCTGTTGTACATCCTACCACCTGCCTTCCTGAATTTACCACCGGTAAGCCTACCACATATCCCGCCGTTTGTCCACATCCATTCCTGTTTGTCCGCGGGAGAGCAGCGGCGGAGACCGCGTGCTTCCACCACCGGCGGACGCTCCGCGGTTTGCCCGAATTCTGGACGCGGAGATCTGCCGGATTTGGCAAAAACTGCATTGACCGCGGGAAAAACGTCCTCTATAATAAGTCCCAGGAACAAATTAGCGCGAAGGAGAACTACGCATGAACGAGATCTATGTTACCGGACACCGCAATCCGGACACGGACTCCATCGTGGCCGCCATGTCCTATGCCGCCCTGAAAAACGCACTGGGCGAGAAGGAGTACGTGGCGGTGCATCTGGGGACCATCAGCGATGAGACCAACCGTATGCTGGAGCGGTTCCATTTCAAGCCGCCCCGCTGCATCCAGAATGTCCGCACTCAGGTGCAGGATCTGGATTTCGACCGCCCGCCCTGCCTGGACGCCTCCGTCACCATGGACCGCGCCTGGAAGCTGATGCGGGACCAGAAGATATCCGCCATCCCCGTGGTCAATGAGGACGGTACACTCTATGGTATGCTGTCCGCCGGCGACATTGCCACCTTCAGCCTAAACACCGTGGGCGACCCGAAGGTGGAGGAGATCCCCCTTTTCAACCTGCTCAGCGTCATCGAGGGCCGCATTATGGGCGACGGCGGCGAGCTGGTGGACAGCGTCAGCGGCACCGTGTCCATCGCCCTGCCCCAGAACTGTGAGAACCTGCTGTTCGACAGCGCGGACAGCATCGTCCTCTGCGGCAGCCAGCCGGATATGATCCGCCGTGCTCTGGATAGACAGGTGGACTGCCTGATTTTGTGCCAGACCGATGTGGAGCCGGAGTGGCTGGAGAACGCGGGGAAGACCTGCGTCATCTCCACGCCGCTGGATGCCAGCCGCGTCCACCGCCTGATCTATCAGGCCACGCCCATCAGCCGCCCCTGCGCCACGGACGACCTGATCTCCTTCCATATGGACGATTATATCGACGATGTCCGCGAGGTGGTGCTGAAGAGCCGCTACCGCTGCTACCCCGTGCTGGACGCGGAGGAGAAGGTGGTGGGCACCCTGTCCCGCTATCACCTGCTGAAGCCTCGCCGCAAGCAGGTGGTACTGGTGGACCACAACGAGCTGGCCCAGACCGTCCCGGGCATCGAGCAGGCGGAGATCCTGGGCATCATCGACCACCACCGTCTGGCGGACATCCAGACCCGCCAGCCCATCTCTGTCCGCAACGAGCCGGTGGGCAGCACCAACACCATCATCACCTCCATGTACCAGGAGCACGGCGTCACGCCCTCGCCCCACATGGCGGGCCTGATGGCCTCGGCCATCCTGTCCGACACGGTCATGTTCAAGTCCCCCACCTGCACCAAGCGCGACATCGCCATGGCCGAGCGCCTGGCCCGCATTGCCAAGGTGTCCCTGAAGGATCTGGGCCGCGAGCTGTTCAGCGGCAGCAACGACAGCAAGTCCGCCGAGGAGCTGCTGCGCAGCGACTTTAAGGAGTTCCACATCTCCGAGCAGGTGCTGGGCGTGGGGCAGATCACCTGTATTGACTCCCAGAAGCTGATGGGGCGCAAGGAGGAGCTGCTGGACGCCATGCGCAAGGTCTGCCGTACCCACAGCTACGACATGGTGATTTTGATGCTCACCGACGTGCTGCAGGAGGGCAGCCAGCTGCTGTATATCGGCAGCGACGATACCATCCGCAACGCCTTCGCCGTGGAGCCCAAGGACAACACGGTGTTCCTGCCCGGCGTCATGTCCCGCAAGAAGCAGGTCATCCCCATGCTCACTACCCTGTGGGGCTGATTCGTCCCCAACCGTACATCGCAGTCCCTCCGGCCCTGTGCCGGAGGGACTGTTTTTCACAAAAAATATCCCACGCCCCGCCGTGGGATATTTTTTGTGAAAAACAGGTGCGCTCCGCCGCGCCCTGTGGTATACTGCGCATAAAGGCGTCGCGGCGTGGCCGGACGCGGAGAGGAGCAACGCCATGGAATTCTGGAAGATGAACGGCGCGGGCAACGACTTTATCGTGGTGGATGACCGGCGGAACGCCGTGCCGGACCACCGCTGGCCGGAGCTGGCCCGCACCCTGTGCCAGCGGCATCTGTCCATCGGGGCCGACGGCCTCATGGTGGTGAAGCCGCCTGCCTGCAGCGGCGATTATCGGATGCTGTTCTTCAACTCCGACGGCTCCATGGGGGAGATGTGCGGCAACGGCGCCCGCTGCATCTGCCGCTACGGCTACGAAAACGGCCTGGCCGGCGACGTGCAGCGGGTGGAGACCACCGCGGGCCTTGTCACCGGCTGGCGCATGGATCAGCGGCAGTATCGGGTGCGGCTCAACGACCCCTGCCATATCCGCCTGGACGGCAGGGCGGAGGTGGATGGCCGCACCTACGACTATGCCTATCTGGAGCTGGGTGACCCGGGCATCCCCCACGCGGCGGTGCCCATGGCGGGCTTGCGGGGCTGCGATCAGGCGGCGCTGTTCCATCTGGGCCGTCAGCTCCGGTACTACAAGGACTTTCCCAAGGGCGCCAACGTCAACTTTTACGAGCTCATCGGCCCAGACCACGTGTACGAGCGTACCTACGAGCGGGGCGTGGAGGACTTCACCTACGCCTGCGGCACCGGCACCGGCTCCGTGGTGACGGTGCTGACGCTGTTGGGCAAGGTGTCCGGCAAAAACGTACAGGTGGACATGACCGGCGGGCGGCTCGTCATCGACGTGGAGCGCGACGCCGCGGGCCGCGTTGCCGACCTGTACCTCACCGGCCCCACCAACATCGTCTGCAAGGGCCGGATCACCGATGAGACGCTGCCGCCGGACAGCGATACCTGATGCGGGCCGGCTGCCGTACTGCCATAGTGCCAAAGCCGCCAAACAGCCGTCCTTTTCTGGATATAAAAACAGGGCAGTTCGCAGAACTGCCCTGTTTTTTGCGCTTTTTCAGCAGCTTTCCCTGTTCTGGGGATTGGGGATATTCACGGCGATGCCGTTGACCTCCACACCCTCATCGGCGGGGATGAGGATGTACTTCCGCCCATCGATGACCCGTGCCTCGATCATGGCGCTGTACTCCGGCGACACGGAGATCTTCACCTCCGGCATAGTGATCTGAAACTTGCCGCTTTCCATCAGGTTCCTGGCGTCCAGCGCCGCGTCGTCGCCGTACTGGCGGCGGCACTCCTCCTGAAAGGCCTCGGCCTGCCGGACGGTAGCGCCGCTGCCCGCCAGCATGTTACCCACCTCGTGGAGCGTCAGCGTCAGGGGCTGGGGGTCGCGGCTCTCCTTGTGCTCCACGATGCGCTGGCGCAGCTGCTCGTGGACGGACTGCACCACATCGTAGCTGCAATCCTGCTGCAGCGTGTCGCCCAGCGCCGTACCGAAGGCATTTTTCTGCTCCTCGGCGGACAGCGGCGGCGTCACGCGGAATACCGCGTCGATGACCTCCTGATGGATCTCAGCGGCGTTTTTACTGTAAAACAGGGCGTTGTAGATGTTGGCGGCGCGGTCATCAAAGGCGGGGAACAGGAATCCCAGCTCCGGCGGCAGCGCGATGTGACCGGTGGACGCGCTGTGGAAGCCGCTGTTCTCATTGTTGTATTTCAGCTCCAGCGTCGGGGCTTTTACAGGGCAGATGCTGCACAGAAAGTACTGGAACACCGTGTCGGAGCCGTCGGAAAACGTCTCGTCGTCGCGGCCCTTATAGGGCACGTCGTAGGTGTCGGCAGCCAGCAGGATGAGATAGTTGGTCTCGCCCATGTCCATGGCGTCGATGATGCGGCGGTACAGGGCCTCCCGGGCGTCCTTATCCTGCGCGCTGCTCTGCCGCACGGCCTGAAGCAGGCGGTGCTCGTCGCTGCCGGCCACCTGCGCCGTGGAAAATTCGATGTTGATGAGGTTTCGGCCCAGCCCGCCGGACAGGGCCTTTTTCAGCAGCCCCAGGTACATCTCCTGCTCCTCCTGGGACATGAGTCCCATGGATTCGTCGATATAGGCGATGATCTCGCGGCTGCTGTTGACGTAGCAGCCGTAGATACGGCTGATGGAATTTTTATCCAGCTTGAAGCGCCGGCGTATCTCGTTGAGCTCTTTCTGATTCATAGATGCCTCCTTACCATCAGTTGACAAGGGCAAACGCGGTTTTGACGGGCCGAAATGCGCCCATACAGCGTCAAGCCCCTTGGCAATACGCCAGTATTCCCTGCGGGCCTTTTCTTGTCTGGACACATTTCTGCTCCGGCCAAACTGCTTCGCACCTGTCAGCGATGGTTTTTCGAGTGATTTTTGGTTTTTGAGACGCAGGCTTGCTGGCGCAAGCCAAGGCGAAAAGGGAAAAAAGCGCCGAAAAGGCGCGGTGACAGGCGTGTTTGCCCTTGTTAACTGATGGTATCGATGACGGGGGATATTGTACCACATCGCGGCGCGGCAGGCAACCGGCGGGAGATGTCTTTTTCACCCCACTCGAAATTCCGATCATACCAAACAAAGGAGCGGTGGAGCGGCTGCCGGCGGTGAACATACGGGAGAAGCGGGAGCTCCTCACCGTGGGAAAGAGGGGAGGTGGACAAGTGTATGTGCTGCCGCGTGTGACGTACATAAGAACAAAGACAGCCCCTTCGGCGCATGCCGGAGGGGCTGTCTGATATTGGTGTCAGGCTTCGCGGTAGCCCAGGGCGGCGGAGATCGTGGCGGCGGTGGCGCAGACCTGCTCCACTGCGCTGCGGAACTCGTCGGAATGGGTGCTGCGGAACATGCCGATAACGCCCACGGTGTAGCGCACGGTGCGGTCCACCGTGTAGACCGGCGCGGAGATGGACCGCAGGCCGATCTTGTACTCGCCGTTTTCGATGGCGAAGCCGTTGGTGCGGCAGGCGTCCACCTCCTGCAGCAGGGCGGATACGTCCGTGATGGTGTGGGGGGTGAACTGCGTCATGCTCTGGCGGCGCAGCAGCTTCTCTGCCTGGGCGCGGGGCATATGGGCCAGAAAGACCTTGCCCTGGGACGTACAGTAGATGGGCAGGCGGGCGCCGGCGTCCGACACGATGCGCAGCTTGTCCCGGGCTTCCACCTGGTCCAGGGTGATGACGCTGCCGCCCTCGCAGATGGAGAGCATCACCGATGCGCCGGTGCGCTGGGACAGATGCTCCATGTAGGGGCGGGCCACGCGGGAGATGTCCCACTTGCGCTCCACCTGGCGGCCGTACTCAAACAGGCGCAGGCCCAGGGCGTACTTGCCCTCCGGCGTCTGGGTGATGACATCATAGGCCCGCATGGTGGTCAGCAGGCCGAACACCGTGCTCTTGGGGTAGCCGGAGCATTCCGTCAGCTCCGCCAGGGTCAGGGGCTTTTCCGCCCGGCTCAGGGCCTGCAGCAGCTCCATGGCCTTGGCCACGGACAGTATGATGTTGCCGTCCACCATGATGTGTCACCTTCTTTCCACTGTATCATAGCGCACGGCGGCGGGGGCTGTCAAGGCGGAAACGCGCTTGTCAAGGGGGGAGGAGTGTGCTATACTACGGATAACTTTCCAAGTAAGGAGAACGCACCATGGCGGAGATCATCATGGCCTTTGCGCCCCTTGTGTTCCTGATCGTCTATGCCCTCAAGACCCGCAAAATGGCGGACGCCATGATATTGGCCACGCTGCTGGCCATGGTGCTGCTGCACCGGCAGCACTTTCTCACCGGCGCCATCGACGCGCTGTACGGTGCGCTGTCCAACTCGTCGTACCAGTTCGTGCTGTGCATCACCATCGGCTTCGGAGGCATGATCACCCTGTTTCAGGAGTCCGGCGCCCTCATGGGCTTCCGCGACCTGCTGCTGAAGGCGGCCAGAGGGCCCAAGCGGACGCTGGTGCTGGCGTGGGTCATGTCCGCGGTGATGTTCGTGGACGAGTACCTCAATGCTCTGGCGGTGACGTTCTCCATGCGGGAGATCACCGACCGGAACCGCATCCCCAGGGAGCATCTGGCCGTGCAGGCCAACGTCATGGCCTGCTGTCTGTGCATGACCGTCCCGTTTTCCAGCTGGACGGCCTTCACCGTGGGACTGGTGTCGGAGTACGGCCTGGGGTTCGGGGACTATCTCCGCGCCATCCCGTATATGCTCTACCCGCTGTGCATGATGCTGGTATGCCTGCTGCTGGCGGTGGGGGCGTTCCCCAAGGCGGGGGTGCTGAAGCGTGCCTACCGGCGGGTGGAGAGCGGCGGCCCCGCGTTTGAGCGGGACGAGAAGGCGGAGAAGCTGGTGGACGTCGCCGACGTGGACGAGAGCCGCGCGTCCTCGGCGTGGAACGCCGTGGTGCCGCTGGCGGTGCTGGTGGGCGGCACCATTATCTTCGACAACGACCTCATCCATGGCATGGTGCTGGCTATCATCGCCCAGTTTTTGCTGTACGTGCCCCAGAAGCTCATGACGGTGGGGCGATTCTTCGAGCACTTCTTCAACGGGGCCAAGGGGATGACATCACTGGCCATCGTGGTGTGCTTCGGCTTCGTGCTCAGCGAGGCCAACCGGCAGCTGGGGCTGTTCGACATCCTCATCAACGGCATTGGCAGCACGGTACCGGGGTATCTGGTGCCGCCGCTGGCGTTTCTGCTGGTGGGGGCCACGGTATTTGCCGTAGGCGGCTGCTGGGTGGTGATGACCATCGCCATCCCCGTGTTCGTGCCGCTGGCCCTGTCCATGGGCGTGACGGCGCCCGTCATCATCGCCGCCGTCATGAGCGGTATCGGTCTGGGATACAGCACCTGCTTCTACGCCGACGCAGTGTTTATGACCACAGCGGGCACCGGCGTGTCCAACATTACCATCATCAAGGCCACGCTGCCCTATGCCGCAGGCGCGGCGGCGGTGGCTGCGGCGGGGTTTCTGCTGTGCGGGATACTGGCGTGAGAGAGCCTGCGGGGCGCTTCCAGCGGGAAGCGCCCCTTCACATTCTTTACGGAACCTTAACTTGGCGGGCGGCGGGGGATATGCTATAATAAAACAACTTTACAAAAAAGGAGGTATTGCACATCTATGGATACTGACGGCGGTGACTACCCCTATGACCACTTGAACTGCCATCTGTTTTTGCCGGCATATCTGCCCCGCGTCCTGCGGAGCGGACGTGCTTTTTTGCGCTTGTAGGGGCGCTTTTGCGGCGTAAAAAACAGAGACGACAGAAAAGGAGTTACATAGCTTGTCAACAACGACCTGTATCATCATGATGGCGGTATGCCTGGCGCTGTCCGCCTATTTTTCGGCCACGGAGACGGCCTTTTCCTCCGCCAACACCACGCGCCTGCGGGCTATGGCGGAGAAGGGCAGCAGGAACGCGGCGCTGGCGTGCCGCCTGCTGGAGAAGTACGACCGGCTGCTGTCCACCATCCTTATCGGCAACAATATCGTCAACATCGCCACTGCGTCCATCGGTACCGTGCTGTTCGTGCGGCACTACGGGGAAGCGGGAGCCACCATCTCCACCGTGGTGGTGACGGTGGTGGTGCTGATCTTCGGCGAGATCTCCCCCAAGAGCATCGCCAAGGACTGCGCGGAGAAATGCGCCGCGCTGTCGGCACCCATTCTGCAGGTGCTCATCTGGGTGCTGACGCCGCTGAACGCGATGTTCGCCCTGTGGAAGAAGCTGCTGAGCCGCGTGTTCCGGCTGAACGGCGACAGCAAAATGTCCCAGGAGGAGCTGCTGCTGTTGGTGGACGAGGTGCAGCAGGAGGGTAGTATCGACCGCGACGAGGGCGAGCTGCTGAAAAACGCCATCGGCTTTTCCGAGCAGACGGCGGAGGACATCCTCATCCATCGGGTGGATCTGACGGCGCTGCCCATCACCGCTGCGAAAGAGGAGGCGGCAGAGCTGTTCACCCGAACGAAATACTCCCGCCTGCTGGTGTATGAGGGGTCCATCGACCACATCCTGGGCACCATCCACCGCAAGGACTTCTACGTGGGCTGCGGCGTGACAGAGAAGCCGCTGGCGGACATCGTGATGCCGCCGGTATTTGCACTGGAGAGCGAGCCCATCCGGCAGCTGCTGAAAAAGCTGCAGCAGGCCAAGACCCACGTGGCGGTGGTGCTGGACGAGTACGGCGGCACCTGCGGCATCGTCACCATGGAGGACATTTTAGAGGAGCTGGTGGGCGAGATCTGGGACGAGCACGAGCAGGAGGAGACACCGGTGCGGCGGCTGGGGCCCGACAGCTGGGCCGTGGACGCGGGCATGGATCTGGAGGACTTTGCCGCGCAGTTCCACATCAAGACCGACTCGGAGATGGTGTCCGTCAGCGGCTGGGTCATGGAGCAGTTCGGACGGGTGCCGGAGCAGGGCGACAGCTTCGACTGCGGCGGCCTGCATGTGGAGGTCACGCAGGTGGAGAACCACCGCATCGGCGCGGTGCGCGTCACGGCGCCGGCCGGACAGGACGCGCCGCAGCAGGCGGCGGGATAACAGAAAAAAGAGGAGCATGCGGGGCATGCTCCCTTTTTTTGGCGGGACGCTCCCTCTTTTTTACAGAGGCATCAAAAAATTCGTCAGAATGGCAAAAAATATTTGAGATTGGCGGAGCGGACGTGGTATACTGAGTTTGATAAGCGCTCTCGGAGCGCTCTGCGCCGCGGGAAGCGCGGCGGGCAGAAGGAGGACCTACCATGCGAAAGATCCAGTCCAGCCAGCAGGCATTGTTCCAATTCCGCGGTATCCCGCCGGTGGGGATGGCCATCTCCATGGCATTGCAGCATCTGGTGGCCATGGTCGTGGGGTGCGTGACACCGGCCATCATCATCGCCCACGCCGCGGGCCTGCCCCAGAGCCAGCGGGTGCTCCTCATCCAGGCGTCGCTGGTGATGTCCGCCGTCACCACGCTGCTGCAGCTTTTTCCCATCGGGGGACGGTTCGGCGCGGGATTGCCGGTGATCTTCGGCGTCAGCTTCGCCTATCTGCCCAGCATGCAGGCCATCGTCTCCGGCCACGGCGGGCTGTCCGCGGTGGCGGGGGCCATGATCGTGGGCGGCGTCATCGCCACGCTGGTGGGCATCTTCATCAAGCCCATCCACAGGCTGTTCCCGCCGGTCATCACCGGCACGGTGGTGTTCACCATCGGCCTTTCCCTGTACCCCACGGCCATCAACTACATGGCCGGCGGCACCGGCAATACCTACGTCTCCGTGGTGGAGGAGCGGGGCCTCACCGAGGCGCTGGTCTATGGCTCGTGGCAGAACTGGGCCATCGCGGCGTTCACGCTGACGGTGGTGCTGGTGCTGACCAACCACGGAAAGGGCATCTGCAGGCTGGCATCCATTCTGCTGGGCATCCTGGCGGGTTACGCAGCGGCGTTCATCGCGGGGATGGTGGACCTGTCCGGTATCGGCGAGGCGGCATGGTTCTCCCTGCCGCAGCTGCTGCCCTTCGGCATCACGTTTGAGCCATCCGGCTGTATCGCGCTGGGGCTGCTGTTCGCCATCAATTCCATCCAGGCCATCGGTGACCTGACGGCCACCACGGTGGGCGGCATGGATCGCCAGCCCACGGACCGCGAATTGCAGGGCGGCATCGTGGCCTACGGCGTCAGCAATATCCTGACGGCGCTGCTGGGCGGTCTGCCCACGGCCACGTATTCCCAGAACGTGGGCATCGTGGCCACCAACAAGGTGGTGAACCGGTGGGTGTTCGCCCTCACCGGCGGATTCCTGCTGCTGGCGGGCGTGGTGCCCAAGTTCTCCGCCGTGCTGACCACCATCCCCCAGTGCGTGCTGGGCGGGGCCACGGTGGCGGTGTTCTCCACCATCGCCATGACCGGCATGAAGCTCATTGCGGCGGAGGGCATCACGGCGCGGAACACCACCATCGTGGGGCTGTCTGCGGCGCTGGGCGTGGGCATCTCCCAGGCCTCTGCGGCGCTGGAGCAGTTCCCCGAGGCCGTCACCACCATCTTCGGCAAGTCGCCGGTGGTCATTGCCACGCTGATGGCGGTGCTGTTGAATCTGGTGCTGCCGCGGGAGGAAAAATAACGAAAAAAAGAGACGGCGCAGCCGTCTCTTTTTTATGCGTCGGTGAGCTCCAGTACCACGGGGCAGTGGTCGCTGCCGGTGATCTCCGGCCAGATGTCGGCGTTTTTGACGCGAGGCATCAGGCGCTGGGACACGATGAAGTAGTCGATGCGCCATCCGGCGTTGTTTTCCCGGGCGTGGAAGCGGTAGCTCCACCACGAATAAGCGCCGGTGCGGCCGGGGTACAGGGCGCGGAAGGTGTCCACAAAGCCGCTGGCGAGCAGCTGGGTCATCTTGGCGCGCTCCTCGTCGGAGAAGCCGGGGTTCATGCGGTTGGATTTGGGATTCTTCAGGTCGATCTCCTGATGGGCCACGTTCAGGTCGCCGCAGTACACCACCGGCTTTTTGGCGTCCAGCTCCAGGAGGTAGTCGCGGATGTCATCCTCCCAGGCCATGCGATAGTCCAGACGGGCCAGCTGGTCCTTGGAGTTGGGGGTGTAGCAGCAGACCAGATAAAAGCTGTCGTACTCGGCGGTGATGACCCGTCCCTCGTGGCGGTGTACGTCATCCCCGAAGTCGTAGGTCACGGACAAGGGCTGGCGGCGTGTGAACACGGCGGTACCGGAGTAGCCGGCTTTGTCAGCGCTGTTCCAGAAGCGGTAGTAGCCCTCCAGCGGGAAATCGGCCTGCTCCGGCCGCATTTTCGTCTCCTGCAGGCAGATGACGTCGGCATCCGCCAGTGTGCAGAAATCCAGAAAGCCCTTATTCAGACAGGCCCGCAGGCCGTTGACGTTCCATGAGATCAATCGCATGACGGAAGCTCCTTATCTTATCAGCCGGACGCAGGAGATGTCCGGTGGGAGGGCTGCGGCGAAGGTGTCGCCGTCGGACAGGCTGCCCACGATGCAGCCGTAGTGGGTGGGGACGGCAGCTTGCGGGCGGATGCAGGCGGCCAGCGCCGCCGCTTCCCGGGCCGTCATGGTGTAGGTGCCGCCCGCCGGCAGGAACGCCGCGTCGCACCGGACAGCCCGGGCCTCCGGCGTGTCGTCGGTGTCGCCGGCCACGTAGAACCGCAGACCGTCCACCGTCACCACGTAGCCCACCCAGTTGTTGGCGCGGGGGTGGAACTTTTTGTTCAGATTGTAGGCAGGCACCGTCTCAAAGGTCACGCCCCGTACCTCGTACCGCGCCCCGGGGCGCACCGGCATCAGCTGCCGGGCGGCGAAACCCGTATCCAGCGCTGCCTGGCGACAGCTCTCCGGCAGCACCAGCACGGCGTCCGGCTTCATGACGCGGCGGATGTCGTCGGGGGATAGGTGGTCACTGTGGCTGTGGGTGACGAAGATGACATCGCCGTCGTGGGGTTCCGCCGCTACGCGGTAGGGGTCGAACCACAGCACCGTGTCGCCGCCGCAGCGGATGCTGCTGTGGCAGTTGATGGAAAAACGCGCAAGCTGATCCATAAAGCACCTCCTGAATGGCTTCTGGCACCATTGTAGCCTGCGGCGGAGCATCCGTCAACCGTTGCGGCGGGGAAAAAGAAACGGACGCTGTGCCGCGCCCGTCTCTTTTTAGGGGGATGTTACATGGCCACTGCCAGCTGGCCGATGTCGGAACCGGCCTGCCAGCGGGCGCAGTAGTCCTCGGTGCAGCGCTTGAAGCGGGTGAACAGCCGCTGGGCCCGCTCCTCGTCGCTGTATACCTTCCACAGCCCCGCACACTTGAAGTCGCAGGCGCGGTGGTCGATGAAGCCCTGCACGTCCTCCGGCGGGTAGCTGAGAAACAGCCCCACCTCGTGGGGGAACTCACCACTTTCACGGAAGCGGCGGATGAGCTGGGCCACGCAGCGGCCGCAGCCGCCGCAGGCATAGCCCGCCTGGGTCAGGATGCGCTGGGCCAGACCGTCCTGCAGGTCGCGGTGCAGCACGGCGGGGCGGTAGAGGTACAGCAGCGCCTGCCCGTCTTTGAACCGGATGGGCAGCAGGCACAGGCCCTTGGGGACCAGCTGTCGGTTCAGCCGCCGCACATCCGTCAGCAGCGCCTCGCGGTCATCGCAGGGGCAGGGAAACAGACTGCCCGTCTTGATGCCCGCCAGCGTGGGCGCACCCTGCCTGATCAGGATCTCCTCTGACATACCGTTCCTCCTTTATCTCGCCGCGTGCTGTTAGTGTGCCGCAGAATGTGCGGTCCATACACGGTTAAAGTAATCTAACCGACGGGGCATGAAAAAACCTGCCGCGCAGGAAGTTAAATGACTTTAACTGCATTGTACCATAGAGCGCTGCGGCTGTCAAGCCCGGGATGGTCGGCAGATCTTTGCGCGGTATGGTCCACACGTCCGGCGCAGGCAAAAGCGGGGCATAGGGCGCAGGGCGCGAAAAAGGAGCCTGCCGCAGGCAGGCTCCTTTTGGATACCGCTCAGAATTTGAACACGACGCCCACAACGGCGCTGGCCAGAATGAACCAAATGGGGTGCAGGTTTTTGGTGAATTTGACCCAATGGGTCAGTACCAGCAGTACGGCGGCCAAAGCGATGGCCTTCCAGTTGAAGAATGCCAGGCCCGCCGCTCCGGTGTTCACCATGGCGATGAGCACCACGGAGATGCCCGCCGCCGCCACCAGCGCGGTAGAGGCGGGGCGCAGGCCGTAAAACGCGGCGCTGACCCACTTGCTGTCGCGGAACGCCTTCAGGAAGGCGGCGACGATGAGGATAACGATGACCGACGGCGTTACCAGACCCAGTGTGGCGATGAGCGCGCCGCCGACGCCGCCGGTGCTGAAGCCCACGTAGGTGGCCATGTTGACGCCGATGGGACCTGGGGTGGACTCGGACACGGCCAGCATATCTGCCAGCTGGGCGTGGGTGAACCAGCCGGTACGGTCGGCCATATCCTGCAAAAAGGGGAGGGTGGCCAGACCGCCGCCCACGGCGAACAGGCCCGTCTTGAAAAATTCCCAGAAAAGATGGAGGTACAGCATTATTTCTCCCTCCTTATCAAGTTCTGGATGACGATGCCGCACAGGGCGGCGGCCGCCACAAAGATCACGGGGGAGAGATCCGTCAGCAGCGAAGCCGCCAGCACCGCCGCAAAGATCAGGGCAGCGGGCCAGTCCTTGACGGAGCCCTTCAGCAGCTTCAGCACGGCGTTGAAGATCAGCACGCACACGCACGCGCGGATGCCGGAGAAGGCGTGCTGCACCCAGTCCAGATGGGAGAAGCTGTTAATGACGCCGGCCAGCACCGTGATAATGAGAAGGGAGGGGAACACGATGCCCAGCGTAGCGCCGATGCCGCCCAATATGCCCTTCTGCTTCTGGCCCACGAAGGTGGCGGTATTGACGGCGATGATGCCCGGGGTACACTGGCCGATAGCGAAATAGTCCACCAGCTCCTCATCGGTGGCCCAGCCCTTGTTCTCCACCACCTCCCGCTGGAGGATGGGCAGCATGGCCATGCCGCCGCCGAATGTCATGACGCCCACCTTGGCGAAGGTGAGGAACAGTTCCCATAATAATTTCACAAGATCACCTCATTCAGAATATCCATAGAGTCCGCGGACCGATACCTCGCCGCCTCGCAGCGTCTCCTCCGAGCCGTCGTCATACCGTACCGTCAGGCCGTATTGCGGGTCGATTCCCTCCGCGACGGCGCCGCGAATCGCGCCGTCTCGTGTCAGGCGCACCCGCTGGCCGACGTTGACGCAGCGGGCGCAGTAGTCCTCCCGCCACAGGCTGGGGCAGGGAAGGGCGCTGTCGTGGAGCGCCGCCAGCTGCGCCGTCAGGGCCTGGGCCAGGGCGTCGCGGGATACATCGCCCTTCAGCTCCATCCGCAGAGAGGTAGCGATGGCGGCTACGTCGGGGGAGAAATCGGCGGCGGTCTGGGAGACATTGACGCCGATGCCCACGATGACCCAGTCCGGCGTACCGTCGGGCCGGAAGGCGGATTCCGTCAGGATGCCGCAGACCTTTTTGCCGCCCAGCAGCAGGTCGTTGGGCCATTTGATGCCGCAGTGCAGGCCGCAGACCTCCTCAATGGCGCGGCACACGGCCACTGCCGCCAGCGGCGTGACCATGGGCAGCGTGTCGGTGCGCAGGCCGGTGCGCCACAGGACGGACAGGTACAGGCCCAGCCCCGGGGGAGACTGGAAGCTGCGGCCCATGCGGCCGCGGCCCGCCGTCTGGCAGTCCGCTGTCACCACGGCATTGACGACGCCCTCCGCGGCCAGCCGCCTGCACTGGGTATTGGTGGAGTCCACCGCGTCGTAATGGTACATGGAAACGTCCATAGCACACCTCCTTATCCATGGTATAGTACCACGATTCGGCGCCGATGTAAATGGCGATACCCGCTGATGCCTGACAGCAGCGGAGGCGACGGGCTTGTGAGATGTGACAAAGAAAAAGTGGGAATTTTGGCGGTTTCTTGGCAAAGAAATGTATTGCTTTTCGCCGGAGCGGCCCGTATAATAGGCGAGACGAACAGAGAGGAGGGACTGCCATGACCTGCAAGAATGTGACGAAGAAGCGGAAGGCGGCTCCCACTGTTTCCATTTTTAATTTTAATAGTGTTTCCTTTGACCGGTGATTTTTTCACCGGCCATTTTTTTGAGTTTGCAAGCAAGTGGAAATAAACGTAAGAAGAAAGAGAGGAACTGTCACATGAACAAAAAACTCGGACAAGATGCCATCTACGACGCTCGGGAGCTGGGCATCCCGCGGATGCTGCTGCTGGGCCTCCAGCACCTGTTCGCCATGTTCGGCGCCACGGTACTGGTCCCCATCCTGGTCAGCGGCTATGGCCTGCCCCTGTCTATCCAGACAACGCTGCTGTTTGCCGGTATCGGCACGCTGCTGTTCCACGTCTGCACCAAGTTTAAGGTACCCGCCTTCCTGGGCTCCTCCTTCGCCTTTCTGGGCGGCTTCCAGGCGGTAGCCAATCTGGACAGCGGCAAGTTCGCTGCCATGACCGGCGAGGAGAAGCTGCCCTACGCACTGGGCGGCGTGGTGGTCGCGGGTCTGCTGTATCTGGTGCTGGCACTGCTGTTCAAACTGGTGGGCGCCAAGAAGGTCATGCGGTTCTTCCCCCCCATCGTCACCGGCCCCATCATCATCCTCATCGGTCTGAACCTGTCCGGCACCGCCGTGACCAACGCCTCCAGCAACTGGTGGCTGGCCCTGTGCGCCATCGCCATCATCATCGTGGCCAACATCTGGGGCAAGGGCATGATCAAGATCATCCCCATCCTGCTGGGTGTGGTGGGCAGCTACATCGTGGCCCTCATCTTCGGGCAGGTGAACTTCACGGAAGTGCATGACGCCGACTTCCTGGGTCTGCAGCAATTCGTCATCGCCAAGTTCGACATCACCTCCATCCTGGTGATGGCCCCCATCGCCATCGCCGCCATGATGGAGCACATCGGCGACATCTCCGCCATCTCCTCCACCACCGGCAAGAACTTCATCGAAGACCCCGGCCTACACCGCACCCTGCTGGGCGACGGCCTGGCCACCGCCATGGCCGGTATGTTCGGCGGCCCTGCCAACACTACCTACGGCGAGAACACCGGCGTACTGGCCTTGAGCCGCGTCTATGACCCCCGTGTCATCCGCCTGGCCGCCCTGTACGCCATCATCCTCTCCTTCTCCCCCAAGTTCGATGCCCTGGTCAACTCCATCCCCACCGCCATCGTGGGCGGCGTCAGCTTCGTCCTCTACGGTATGATCTCCGCCGTCGGCGTCCGCAACGTGGTGGAAAACAAGGTGGACCTGACCAAGTCCCGCAACCTCATCATCGCCGCCGTCATCTTCGTCTGCGGCCTGGGCTTCACCACCACCGGCGGCATTACCTTCGCCGTGGGCAGCGCCGACATCACCCTGACCGGCCTGGCCATCGCCGCCCTGGCAGGTGTGGTGCTGAACGCCATCCTGCCCGGCAACGACTACGAGTTCGGCAAGAGCGTCGAGGGCGACGCCAGCGCCGACCTGGGCAGCTATTGATACCTCTCCCCATACAAACATCGAGGGACGCCGCAAGGCGTCCCTCATTTGTTATCGGCGGGCGGATGCGGGCATCCGCCCCTACACACGGTCTACCGAAGCGTGTGCCTTATTTATGTCCCGTCATTCCGAGCCAGTCCGCAGACCGGCGTGGGAATCCGTCGAGGGTGTGCGGCACATACATTCCCGTCCGCCCTTATGCTTCCTCCACCGGCATCAGAAGCACCACCTCCAGGCCCTGCCGCATGGCGTACTCCACGGTACGCCGCGTGCCGCCCTCCTGTCCGTCAAACACGGCGATAACGCGCCCGCTGTGCTCCACCATATAGCGGTTGCGCCGCTGCATACACCCCAGCGCGTACCGGGCCTGTACCAGCGTTTCGAAATCGCACCGCTCGATGAGGGAGCGCCACCGCGCCCGCTCCGCCTCCGGCCAGCCATCGGCCTGGGTGGGGCACGGGATGGCCGCCTCCACCGTGATGTGGGGATACCGCTCCCGTGCGGCCAGCGCCGCCTCGCAGGCGTAGAGATCCGCCCCACGGGCCATGCCGCAGATGAAGTGGGCATACCCATCCTCGCAGGCATCGCACACCGCGTCATACAGCCGCTTTTTCAAATTTTCGCACCGCGGGTCAGCCTCATTCTCACCCCAGGGCAGCTTCTCGGGCCGATAGCCGGAGAAGCACACGGACATCTGCCTCGGCCTCATGCCCTCACCTGCCTTCCGTTCTTCATTGTACTCAGGAAACCGGGATTTGTAAAGAGCTCACGCCTTTTCCTCCGGCAGGAACTCCATCAGGTCGCCCGGCTGGCAGTCCAGCGCGGCGCACAGCCGGTCCAGCGTCTCCAGCCGCACCGCCCGTGCCTTCCCCGTCTTGAGGATGGACAGATTCGCCAGCGTGATGCCCACCCGCTCGCTCAGCTCCGTCAGGCTCATCTTCCGCTTTGCCAGCATTACGTCTATGTGAAATACGATCATACCGCCACCTCACACCGTCCAGTCACTGTCGTCCTGCAATGCCGCCGCGTCCGCCACCAACCGGCTCAGTGCCAGGGCCATCACGCCCACCATGGCGCACACCATCGTGCCCGCCGGCATGAGGATCACCGTCAGCCCCGGCGACCCCGCGCCCAGCAGCCCCAGCGCGATCACGCCCACCGGCACCAGCACCGCGTCAAAAAACGCCAGCCGCGCCACCGTGTGCATGGCCTGGGCGTTGGCGGCACAGAACGCCTCGCCCTGCCCGATGCGGCCAAACACCCGCCACATCAGGGCCATCCCCCAGAACACCGGCGCGGCAAACAGCCACGCGAAGATCAGGCACGGCCAAAACGCCCAGGCGTACTCCGGGGCTATCCGGGCGATGCCCCGGCCCTGCTCCGGCAAAAACCAGAAGAAAATAGCCGCGCACACCAGCGCCGCGATGATAAGACCGATACGCAGCAGCACCGCCAGCTTTTTATGCTCGATACGCTTCATAATATCCACATCCTTTCTGCGGTGAGCATACCACAACCCATATCGTTTGTCAACTATTTTTTATTGTATTTCGATAAATATTTACCACGAATTGATATACGTAAGAAAACTGTTGCATTCTGTGGAAGCATGGTGTATCATAGGGGACGAAAACAACCGCATATTTTGTCTTCGGGGCGGGGTGCAAGTCCCCACCGGCGGTACAGTCCGCGAGCGGCATCAGCCGCAGGAATCGGTGCAATTCCGATACCGACAGTATAGTCTGGATGAGAGAAGGCGTGTATGGCATTTTGCGATGCTCTTTTTTGATGCGTACACCTTGGAAGGCAATTTCCGGGTGTTTACCATTGAAAAGGAGCGTTTTTTATGACCAAGTCCCAGAAAACCACCCATCATCTGACCGTGGCGGCACTGCTGTCCGCCGTGGCCGCCGTACTCCAATTTGTGGAGTTCTCCATCCCCGTGATGCCTGCCTTTATCAAGCTGGACGTGTCCGACCTGCCGGCCCTGCTGGGCACGTTCTCCCTCGGCCCGGTGTACGGCGTGGCCATCCAGCTGGTGAAGAACCTGCTGCACCTGCCCTTCGGCAGCAGCGCCGGCGTGGGTGAGCTGTCCAACTTCCTGCTGGGCGCTGTGTTCGCCTTCATCGCCGGACTGATCTACCAGCGTCACAAGAGCCGCGCCGGGGCGCTGTGGGGCTCACTGGCCGGTGCGGCCACTATGGCGCTCATCAGCCTGCCCATCAACTATTTCATCGTCTATCCCGCCTATGTGGTGCTGTACGGCCTGCCGCTGGAGGGCATCGTGGGGATGTACGAGGCCATTCTGGGCACCGTGGCCCATGTCCCCACCGGCAACGCCCTGTTCAACTGCCTGCTGGTGTTCAACGTACCCTTTACCCCTGTCTCTTATACACATCTCCGAGCCCACGAGACAAGAGGCAATCT
>OJPW01000502.1_pt1 | contig 32712 bp, 36 predicted proteins | sample 1598571 | NCBI WGS metagenome assembly OJPW01 (sample SAMN03922493, study PRJEB24848) | human gut metagenome | isolation source: stool sample | host: Homo sapiens | place: Germany | collected 2011-05
ACTCTCTCCGCGCAAAGTATTTTTCGCGACGTACACGCCGCCGCGAAAAATGGATTGAACCTTATTCGCGGCCTGCGGGCCGCGAACTCTGCGAGGCTTTTTTCACAGTCTGAAATCCCTTGACCGTGCCGGTCAAGGGATTTTTTGCGCGTGTGGGTATCTGCATGTCAGTCCTCGATGACGCCGCCGCCCAGCACCTGATCCCCGTCGTACAGCACCACGGCCTGGCCGGCGGTGACGGCCCGCTGGGGCCGGTCAAAGACCACCTCTATCCGCTGCCCCTCCAGGGGGATGACCGTGGCCTCCGTCTCCGTCTGGCTGTACCGGGTTTTGGCGGTAACCCGGATGGGGCCCGCCGGGGCCTGCCCGGCAATCCAGTTCACCCGGCAGGCAGTGAGGCGGCCGGTGAACAGATCCTCGTTGTCGCCCAGAAGGATGGTGTTGTCGGCGGCGTTTTTCCGCACCACATACACATGCTTCCCGGCGGACACCCCCAGGCCCTTGCGCTGGCCGGTGGTGTAGCAGGGGAGGCCCTTGTGGCGGCCCAGCACATGACCGTCCTGGTCCACAAAGTCCCCGGGCTCCATAGCCACATGGCCATACTCCCGCAGAAACTCCGCATAATCCCCGTCGGGGACGAAGCAGATATCCTGGCTGTCCGCCTTGTCGGCGTTCAGCAGCCCCGCCTGACGGGCACTGTCGCGGATAGCGGGCTTGTCATAGTTCCCCACCGGCAGCAGCAGGTGGGCCAGCTGGTGCTGGGTCAGCTGATAGAGCACATAGCTCTGGTCCTTGCGCCGGTCCCGGCCCCGCAGCAGGCGGTACAGTCCGGTGTCCGGGTCCCGGTCCACCCGGGCATAGTGCCCGGTGGCGATATAGTCATACCCCAGCACCAGAGCCCGGTCCAGCAGGGCCCCGAACTTCAGGCAGCGGTTGCAGTCGATGCAGGGATTCGGCGTGTGCCCGGCGCAGTATTCCGCCACAAAGCGGTCCATGACCTCCCGGGCGAAGCGTTCCGTTTCGTTGAGCACATAGAATTTCATGCCCAGCCGGTAGGCCACGGACCGCGCATCGTCCGCATCGTCGGCAGAGCAGCAGGCCCCCGCCTTCTCCCCGTTATACAGCCGCAGCATGGCTCCGTCGCAGTCGTACCCCTGCTGCCGCAGCAGCAGCGCCGCGGCGCTGCTGTCCACGCCGCCGGACATGGCCACCAATACGCGTTTTCCTTCCACGCCAGACCTCCTGTGCATAAATCCGGTAAAACCGGGAAAAATTACTCAATATAGTTTTTGGTGAACGCCTGATACGGCAGGGCGTCCGCCAGCTCCACCAGCGTGGGGTTGAAGCCGCCGGCATAGTGGAACGGCATGTCCCGCACCAGGGTCACGCCGCTGCGGCGGTCCGGCAGGCGCACCGTCACCGTGGTGCCCTGCCCCTCCCGGGATGACACCACAAGGCTGCCGCCGTGGCCCTGGGCAATGCGGCGGCACAGAGGCAGACCCAGCCCCAGGCCATGGGCCGGCAGGTCCATATGGCTGTGCTGCCACCGGTCAAACAGCTGGGCCTGCTTGTCCTGCGGAATGCCGGAGCCGCTGTCCTTCACCGACAGCAGCACGCAGCCCTGGCCGGAGCGCAGGCACACGTCCACGGTTCCGCCCCGGGGAGTGAATTTCATGGCGTTGGACACCAGGTTCCAGAACAGCCGGGCCAGATACTCCCGGTTGACAGCCACGGTGTGGGCCCGTTCCGGGCAGGTAAAGGTCAGCCGCAGCTCCATCAGCTGGGCCAGGGCCTCCCCCTGGCGGCACAGGCCGTCCAGAAAGCGCACCAGCTCCACATTTTCCGTATCCAGAGGCTTTTCCTCTGCCAGCATAGGCGCGTCGGACAGATTGTTCACCACCCGCAGGATGTGGTAATAGCTCTGGCACAGAATGGCGGCACTGCGGTCGGTGTCGGTGCTGGCGTCCCGCGCCTGCTCCGGGGCAAGGCGGCCCAAAGCTGCGTGGATGTTGGCCAGAGAGCCCCGCAGCTGTGTGGCGATGCCCGGCAGGATCTCCCGGAGCATTTGCTTTTCCGTTTCACTGTACTCCATATGATACAGCCTCCTTCCCCTGTATACGATTCCGGGAAGGCATAGGACTTATCCCCGGAATGATCTGGCTGTCATGCGAATTTATACCATACTATATCAAACGCAAAGGAAAAACACAAGATATTTGTCGCAACCTGCTAAAAGATAAAAAAATTTGCAAGCGGGTATTGCATTTTCCAAAATTCTCGCATATAATACTAAACATACCATATGTTTGATATATTCCATCACAGAGAGGAAGCTGTATTTATGAGCATCAAAGTCGGTATCAATGGTTTTGGTCGTATTGGCCGCATGGTCCTGCGGTGCAGCCTGCACCACCCCGAGATCGAGATCGTGGGCATCAACGACCTGTGTCCCGCTGATTACCTTGCCTATATGCTGAAGTATGACACCATGCACGGTAAGATCGACGCCCAGGTGTCCTCCAGCGAGAACGCCATCATTGTGGATGGCCGCTCCATCCCCGTGTTCGCCGAGCGCGACCCCGCCAACCTGCCCTGGAAGGAGATCGGCGCGGAGTACGTCATCGAGTCCACCGGCCTGTTCCTGACCAAGGACAAGGCCAAGGGCCACATCGAGGCCGGCGCCAAGCACGTGGTCATGTCCGCCCCCTCCAAGGACGACACCCCCATGTTTGTTATGGGCGTGAACCAGGACACCTACACCTCCGACATGACCTTCGTTTCCAACGCCAGCTGCACCACCAACTGCCTGGCCCCCATTGCCAAGGTGCTGCATGATCACTTCGGCATTGCCGACGGCCTGATGACCACCGTTCACTCCACCACCGCCACCCAGAAAACCGTGGACGGCGTGTCCGTGAAGGATTGGCGCGGCGGCCGCGCTGCCTCCGGCAACATCATCCCCAGCTCCACCGGCGCCGCCAAGGCCGTGGGCAAGGTGATTCCCAGCCTGAACGGCAAGCTCACCGGTATGTCCATGCGTGTGCCCACCCTGGATGTGTCCGTGGTGGACCTGACCGTGAATCTGGAAAAGCCCGCCTCCTACGACGAGATCTGCGCCGCCATGAAGGAGGCTGCCCAGGGCGAGCTGAAGGGTATTCTGGATTACACCGACGAGCCTGTGGTGTCCTCCGACTTCCTGGGCAACACCCATACCTCTATCTTTGATGCCAAGGCCGGTATCGCCCTGACCGACACCTTCGTAAAGGTGGTCTCCTGGTACGACAACGAGATCGGCTATTCCGATAAGATCCTGTGCCTCATTGAGCACATGTACTCCGTGGATCACAAGTAAATCCGCTTTCCATCCTTTTATTGTTTTCCTTCTTTTTGTTCCGGAAAGAACGCCGTCCGCTTGGGCGGCGTTTTTTCCGTCTATTTGCCGGAGAGAGGGGGACAATTTTTGTAAATACCGCCCTATTTTCCGGTTCGTTCTTGCAATTCCCTGCATTGGACGCTATAATAAACTTGTTATACTGTCCGCCTCGGAAACGATTGCGGCAGACAGAAAATGAGAGAAAGTAGGTGGCGGCATGGAGCAATCTCCCCAGTATGTGATCGAAATGCTTCACATCACCAAGGAGTTTCCCGGCATTAAGGCCAACGACGACATCACCCTGCAGCTGCGCAAGGGTGAGATCCACGCCCTGCTGGGCGAAAACGGCGCCGGCAAATCTACGCTGATGTCCGTCCTGTTCGGCCTGTACCAGCCGGAGGAGGGCGAGATCCGGAAAAACGGCAAGCCGGTGAAGATCAACGACCCCAACGACGCAACGGCACTGGGCATCGGCATGGTGCACCAGCACTTCAAGCTCATCGATGTGTTCACCGTCCTGGACAACATCATCCTGGGCGCGGAGGACACCAAAATGGGCTTCCTGCAAAAGAAGGCAGCCCGGCAGAAGGTGCAGGACCTGTCCCAGCGGTACGGCCTGCGGGTGGACCTGGACGCCAGGATCGAGGACATCACCGTGGGCATGCAGCAGCGCGTGGAGATCCTGAAGATGCTGTACCGCGACAACGAGATCCTCATCTTCGACGAGCCCACCGCCGTGCTGACCCCCCAGGAGATCGACGAGCTGATGGACATCATGCGCAGCCTTACCAAGGAGGGCAAGTCCATCCTGTTCATCTCCCACAAGCTCAACGAGATCATGGCCGTGGCGGACCGGGTCACCGTTCTGCGCAAGGGGCGCTATGTGGGCACGGTGAACACCTGCGACACCAACAAGCAGGAGCTGTCCAACATGATGGTGGGCCGCCCGGTGCAGCTGGAGGTCGTAAAGGAGCCGGCCAAGCCCACGGATGTGGTGCTGAAGGTCCGGGATCTGTGTGTGCCCTCTCATACCCACAAGCGCAACGCCGTGGACCATGTCAGCTTTGATGTCCGCGCCGGCGAGATACTCTGTATCGCCGGTATCGACGGCAATGGACAGACGGAGTTCATTCACGCGCTCACCGGCCTGGATAAGAGCAATGGCGGCACGGTGACGCTGTGCGGCAAGGATATCTCCCACGCCAGCATCCGTCGCCGTGGAGAGTGTATGAGCCACATCCCCGAGGATCGGCACAAGCACGGCCTGGTGCTGGATTTTACGCTGGAACAGAACCTGGTGCTGCAGCGGTATAAGGAGCCGGAATTCGAAAAGGGCGGCTTTATCAAAAAGGACGCGGTGCGTGCCTACGCCGAGAGGCTGATCGAGGAATACGATATCCGCAGCGGACAGGGCCCCGTGACCACCGCCCGCAGTATGTCCGGCGGCAACCAGCAGAAGGCGATCATCGCCCGCGAGGTGGACCGCAACAAGCCGCTGATCGTGGCGGTCCAGCCTACCCGCGGCCTGGACGTGGGCGCGATCGAAAACGTACACAAGGAACTGGTAAAGCAGCGTGATGCCGGCAAGGCAGTGCTGCTGGTATCCCTGGAGCTGGACGAGGTCATGAGCCTTTCCGACCGCATCCTGGTCATGTACGAGGGTGAGATCGTGGGTGAGTTCGACCCGAAGCAGATCACCGTGCAGGAGTTGGGCCTCTATATGGCCGGTGCCAAGCGGGCGGACAAGAAAGAGGGTGAGACGGCGTGAAGCAAAAACTGACAGATCTGTATGCCAAGAATGGCACCAAGAAGGTCCTGGCCTCTCTGCTGTCCATCCTGGCCGGCCTGCTGCTGGGCAGCATCGTGGTCATTATTGTGGGCCTGGCGGAGCAGAAGATCACCACTGCCGGTATGTGGGAGGGCGTCCGGCTGATTTTTGCCGGCATCCTCAGCACAGGCCGCGACGCTGCGGGCGCGCTGACCTGGGGCTTTAACGCCCAGAATGTGGGCAATATGCTCTTCCGCGCCATGCCGCTGATTATGACCGGCCTTTCCGTGGCGGTGGCCTTCAAGACGGGCCTGTTCAATATTGGCGCACCCGGCCAGTATCTGATGGGTACGCTTGTCTCGCTGTCCGTCGCGTTGGGCATCCCCTCCGAGTCCGTGCCCGTGGGCATCATCTGGCTGCTGGCCTTTCTGGGCGGTATGCTGGCTGGCGCCCTGTGGGGTGCGATCCCCGGCCTGCTGAAGGCGCTGCTGAATATCAACGAGGTGCTGGCCTGCATCATGACCAACTGGATCGCAGCCAATCTTGTCACCTGGATGTTTGATATCAGCAGCTTCAAGAACGTAACAGAAGGTACGAAGTCCGGTTACATCTACAAGACCACCTTCAACGGTGTGGCCACACCCAAGCTGGGACTGGATCAGCTATTCCCCGGCTCCCAGGTCAATGCCGGTATTCTGGTGGCCATCATTCTGGCCATCGTGGTGTACATCATCATGGAGAAGACGGTGTTCGGCTATGAGCTGAAGGCCTGCGGCGCCAACCGCCATGCGGCCCGCTACGCCGGTATCCCCGATAAGCGCAATATCGTGCTGTCCATGGCCATTGCCGGCGCGCTGGCCGGTGCCGGCGCCGCGCTGTACTGGCTCAGCGGCAACACCGAGTTCTACTGGAACACCTATCAGGCCCTGCCCGGCGTGGGCTTTAACGGAATCCCCGTGGCACTGCTGGCGGTGAACAACCCCATCGCGGTCATTTTCACCGGCATCTTCATGGCCATGCTGGATATCGTCGGTCTGCAGCTGACCAACCTGACTGCCTACAACGAGTACATCACCGACGTGATCATCTCCGTCATCGTGTATCTGTCCGCCTTCTCTCTGCTTATCCAGATGATGCTGACTGGACGGAAAAAGAAGCTCGTCGTGGAGGCCAACAAGACCACCACGGCGGATATACCGGCAGAGGCGGAGACACAGCCACTGGATGTGCCGCCGGAGGACATACCGGACATACCGATGGAGGAAGCACCGCAGGTACTTGAGCAGCCGGAGGAAGGAGGGGAGCAGGCATGACATTTCTGATCCAACAGACCATGATCTACGCCGTTCCCCTGATGATCGTGGCGCTGGCCGGCGTGTTCGCTGAGCGCAGCGGTATCATCAACCTGGCGTTGGAAGGTATTATGATCCTGGGTGCGTTTATCGGCGTGCTGTTCGTGAACATCATGCAGACCAACCACGTCTACGACGCGGCAAAGGCTGCCGGCGACTGGGTGGCTTTGCAGGGCTTTGAGCTGCTGGCTATGCTGGTGGCGGCCATATTCGGCGCCATTTTCTCCCTGCTGCTGAGCTTTGCCTCCGTAAATCTGCGCGCCGATCAGACCATCGGCGGCACGGCGCTGAACCTGATGGCTCCGGCCCTGGTGCTGTTCCTCATCCGTATCATCGCCAACCAGAACACCCTGCAAATGGCCACCGGCGATGCGGCCAGTTGGTTCATGATCAAGAAGACCACTCTGGGCTACGCAAAAACGGACGACCTGGGCTTCCTGGGCAATACCTTCCTGCACAAGGTGTATCTGGCGACCTATGTCTGCATCATCATTTTCGTGGTGCTGTCGATCCTGCTGTACAAGACCCGGTTTGGCCTGCGGCTGCGCTCCTGCGGTGAAAATCCCCAGGCGGCGGACTCCGTGGGTATCAACGTGTACAAGATGCGCTATGCCGGTACGACCATCTCCGGCGCGCTGGCCGGCATGGGCGGCTTTGTCTACGCCCTGACCACGGCCAACTGCACGGCCAACGGCGATGTGGCGGGCTTCGGCTTCCTGGCGCTGGCTGTTATGATCTTCGGCAACTGGAAACCCCTGAACATCGCCGGAGCGTCGCTGCTGTTCGGCCTGTTCAAGTGCATCGCCGCAGCATACTCCAGCCTGGACATCAACGGCGACGGTGTGTATTGGCTGGCGGAGATCGGCATCAGCTCCCATGTGTACCGCATGCTGCCGTATCTCATCACCCTCATCGTGCTGGCGTTCACGTCCAAGAAATCCCGCGCACCCAAGGCGGAGGGCATCCCCTACGACAAGGGCCAGCGGTAAACAAACACAAAAAAACAGGCGTCCTTCGGACGCCTGTTTTTTTGCGTCTTACTTTACCTCGATTTTACAAAACCCGGACTGCGGATTTGACATTCCTCCTGTATCTTATTATTCGGACAAGAATGTGCAGTCAAAAGAAAGTGAAATCGAGGAGAAAAGTATGGACATTTTTCATGTGCTGACGCTGATCGGCGGCCTGAGCCTGTTCCTGTTCGGCATGAACGTCATGGGACAGGCGCTGGAGCGCCGGGCGGGCAATAAGCTCCGCACCCTGCTGGACAAGATGACCAGCAACGTGTTTGCCGGCTTTCTGACGGGCCTGGGCATCACGGCCATCATCCAAAGCTCGTCGGCCACCACGGTGATGGTGGTGGGCTTCGTCAACTCCGGGCTGATGACGCTGCGGCAGGCCATCAACGTCATCATGGGCGCCAACGTAGGCACAACGGTGACGGCGTGGCTGCTGAGCCTGGCGGGCATCGACGGCGGCACGCTTTGGCTGGAGTTGCTGAAGCCCTCGTCCTTCACGCCGGTGCTGGCGCTGGCGGGCATCATCCTCTATATGTTCTGCAAGGACGATAAGAAGAAGGACACCGGCACGATCCTGCTGGGCTTCGCCACGCTGATGTTCGGCATGGAGACCATGAGCGGCGCGGTGTCGGTGCTGAAGGACGTGCCGGGCTTCGCGGAGCTGTTTTTGTTGTTCACAAACCCGATACTGGGCGTGCTGGTGGGCGCGGTGCTGACGGCCATCATCCAGTCCAGCTCCGCCTCCGTGGGCATTTTGCAGGCGCTGGCCTCCACCGGGCAGGTCAGCTACGCCGCCGCCATCCCCATCATCATGGGGCAGAACATCGGCACGTGCGTCACGGCGCTGCTCTCCTCCGTGGGCACGCAGAAAAACGCCCGCCGTGCGGCGGTGGTGCACCTGATGTTCAACGTCATCGGCGTGGTGGTGCTGCTGGCGGCATTCTGTGTGGTCAAGGCGGTGTTCGCCCCGGCCATACTGGCGGAGAGCGCCACCATGTCCGGCATCGCCGTGGCCCATTCCCTGTTCAACATCTCCTGCACGGCCATGCTGCTGCCCCTGGGCGGCTGGCTGGAAAAGCTGGCCATCCGCCTTGTGCCGGACGGAAAGGAGATGCCGGCGGAGCAGCCGGTGGAGCTGGACGAGCGCCTGCTGGCCACGCCGTCCCTGGCGCTGGGCCGCTGCCGCGCCGTGGCCAGCGAGATGGCGGACTGCGCCATGGAGGCGCTGGAGGGCGCGCTGGATGCCTTTGACGCATACACGCCGGAGCTGGCGGAGCGCATCCGCCGCGATGAGAGTCGGTGCGACCGCTATGAGGACGCGCTGGGCACGTATTTGGTGCGGCTCAGTGCCCACCAGCTGGGCAAGGACGAGAGCGAGGAGGCCACGGAGCTGCTGAAGACCATCGGCGACCTGGAGCGCATCTCCGATCACGCGGTGAATGTGCTGGAGTCGGCGGAGGAGCTGCGGAGCAAGGGCCTGACGTTCAGTCCCCAGGCGGCGCGGGAGCTGACGGTGCTCACCGCCGCCATCCGGGAGATTCTAGGTCTGGCCCGCCGGGCTTTTGCGGAGAAGGACCTGACCGCCGCGGCCCAGGTCGAGCCGCTGGAGCAGGCCATCGACGTGCTGAAGGAGCAGCTCCGCACCCGGCACATCCTGCGGATGCAGCAGGGGGCGTGCAGCATCGAGGCGGGGTTCGTGTGGTGCGACCTGCTCACCGACCTGGAGCGCACCTCCGACCACTGCTCTAACATTGCCGGATGCGTGCTGGACGCGGCCAAGCACGACCTGAACCTCCACGAGACGCTGCGGGCGGCCCGTGGCAGCGACCCAGACTTCCACCGTGCGTACCAGCAGTACGCGGAGAAATACGCGTTGTAAAAACAGAATAGTGGGAGAGGGCGGCTTTGCCGTCCTCTCCGCTTGCATCTGAGTGCCCCGCCTGCTATAATCGGGGCAGACAACGGCAAGGAGGCATCGTATGGAGACGAAAATGACCGTGATCGTGGACAATGTGCCCTACGGCGAGCTGGCAGGGGAGTGGGGGCTTTCCATCCTGGTGGAGTACGACGGGAAGAAAATACTGGTGGATGCCGGCGCATCGCCGCTGTTTGCCGGGAACATGGAAAAGCTGGGCTTAGACATGGCGGACGTGGACTACGCGGTGCTGAGCCATGCCCACTTTGACCACGCCAACGGGATGCCCCGGTTCTTTCAGGGCAACAGCAAAGCGAAATTCTACGTGCAGCAGAGCGCGCAGGAGGACTGCTACGCCAAATGGCTGTGCTTCCGCCGATATATCGGGATGCCCCGCCGTGTTTTGGAGGACTACCGCGACAGGATCGTGCGGGTCAGCGGGAAATATGAGCTGATGCCCGGCGCGTACCTGCTGTCCCACACCACGCCGGGGCTGGCGGCCATCGGCAAACGGGAGCGGATGTACTGCCGCACGCCGCAGGGCTGGAGGCCGGACGATTTTGCCCACGAGCAGAGTCTGGTGCTGGAGACGGACAAGGGGCTGGTCATCGTGAACAGCTGCTCCCACGGCGGTGCGGTGAACATCATCCGCGAGGTGCGGGAGGCGTTCCCGGGTCAGCCGGTGTACGGCATCATCGGCGGCTTCCATCTGTATAACAAGAAGCCGGCGGAGGTGCGGGCCGTGGCCCGGGCACTGCGTGATACCGGCGTGTCATACGTCTGCACCGGCCACTGCACCAAGGAGCGGGCCTGCGGCATATTGGAGCAGGAGCTGGGCGACAAGCTCCACCGCCTCCGCTGCGGCCTGGTGATGACGTTTTAAGACAAAAAGAAACGACACGCGCAAGCGTGTCGTTCTTTGTTGTCATGCGTGACCAATTTAGATACACGCTGAAAATAGGAAAAATCGAGAGCTGAAGCGGCTTTGGGCTGTTTCAGCCATATTTTTTTGCTTTCAATTTCCCATGATAGCGGAGAATTGGGTATTTTTAAGAGTGACCGAAATAGATACAGCCTCGCATCTCCGATTTCCGTCTTTGCGCTTATTTCCGCTTGCTGTGTTTTTGAGAATTATTTTCCCGCTCTTTCAGCCATGCCTCAAATGCTTGAACATTTTCTTCGAGCGTATAGAACTCTCGAATGACGGGGAGCAGTGATGCAGCCAGCCCTTTGATTGCCCACAAATCAGGTTCGACTTTATCGAGGTTGTAATCTTCCACATCTATGACTGTGCCATCCTTGTCAAGATGGATGACGCTGACGGGTATTCTGTTAAACTTCTCATCCATCTTTTCTCGGCTCCTCAGAGGTGGAATCTATCCGGATTTGTAATCGGCGCTTCTTAGGTCGTCAGGCACTTCATCCGGAAAGTTCTCGGCAAACCAGCGGAATGGTATTAGGACCATATCCGGCAGACCGTTTTCTGTTATTACGAATCCGATGTCTTCGTTGTCAATGCGTTCCAGGATTTCATCCAGTTTTTCGACGAGCAGGGTTTGCTCGATGCGTTCCATTTCGGATAGTGGCGGCAGTCTTTTCATTTTGACATCCCCTTATTCCTGCTGTGATGTGCTTTCTCCCGAAGATACAGGGACAGGCTTCAGCGTACCGGTTATGTAATCATACAGAGCTTCGGGGTCTTTGAGACAATACTTCATGGTGCAATCTGCTTCCCATACCGTATAGTCATCGGTTGCTTCATACAGCCACCAATCGATGTAGTCGTATTGGTCATTGACCGTTTCTTTCAAAACATCTCTAAGAGCCAGAAGATACTTGTTTTCGGTACCGAATACAAAGTGGCCATTGCCAACCAGGTCGAGTGCTTTGCTGAACTGTTCGTCGATGGACTCTTGCTCCTTTATCATCTGGAGCGCCTTGCAGAAACCTTCTTTACTTAGCATTGGTGCTATTCCTCTCTTGAACTTCCTGTTCCTCTTTCCATCTTTTGAGAAGTTTAATCGCATGATCCTGTGTCTTTGGGTCGGCACAGTATTCGAAGAACTGCACCGCGGCTTCTTCCGGCGTGAGGCCATAAGGCTTTAGCACCTCGGTTACCTGCGCCAGCAGTTCTGCATCGATTTCTATGGTAATCGTAACTTTGCCATCATCCATCATGCTGTTCCTCCGATTCTTTAAGATTGTCGTATTGAGGTTCCTCGGAGTAAAAGACCTGCATATCATCCAATCGGAGACACGACAGTCTTCCAAGTGCTCCTGACCAAGGGTCACCCTTTTCAGGGAGCATACAGCCGCAGTCGATTCCGATCCAGCTCTTTGCATCCCATATTGTCATTGGGTTATCATACTGGAAACGGATAGTTGGCGTGTGTCCGAAGATGACTGTACAGTCCTCCAGAACAGGGAAACTGTCAAATCGCATCCAGACGGCAAAGTCTCGCTCACACTCATATTTACGACCGTAGGTCTCATACAGCTCGGCAGGAGCCGCGTGGGTCAGAATGAATTGCCTGCCATTCACCGTGATTTCCATGTTTACAGGTAGCTTCTCCAAATACTCGAATATCTCCTGACGAACGGTTTTCTTTATGTGCTTCAGATAATTATGTGTTATCTCGCCTCCATTTCTATACCACAGAGACTGCTTGCGCTCATAGTAGTATTCAGGCCACTCCTCATCCTCTGGGGGTGGGTAGTAGAGAGCATTCATCATCATTAATTCGTGGTTACCCAGAAGCATTTTGGCATTTGACATCGCCATGATCTGACGAAGGATTTTGATGCCATCCGGGTTTCTGTCTATCACATCTCCAAGGACATAGAGGGTGTCCTCGGGCTGTAGGTTGATTTGCTTCATGACGGAATCAAAGCGTCGCTTTTGTCCATGAATATCGGACATTACATAAATCATGGTGTTCCACCTCCTTTTCTGTAACACGAACAATTACCATATTTCAGAGCGAATAGCTATCAAAAAATCACAATTCACAGATAATGATCCTGATTGGCATTTCCGATGACCTATCAGTCACGACGTACGGGATGGTCTGTCGGAAAATCTGGATTTGGTCTTGAATCCTGACAAGCAGCCCTTTGAGTAAATCCTTTGAAATGTATCCATCGTTTTCATTCTCAACAGACTTTTGAAGCAGCATCTCCAAGTCAGCGAGGTTGCCCCAAATGAAAAAATCCCATGAGTCGAATGTACTGCGTTCGAATGCTGGATTTTCTGCGCAGATGATATCCTGAGTTTCTGCTGCCAGGTCAGAAAAGCAGATTCTCTCTTTACTAAGAGCCAGCTCATCATGTGCGCTGGAGAAGATATCTCGTTCGGGCGCAGTATACAGATAGCGGTGTCTGAGTTCTCCATTTGCGTGTCGATGCCACTGATCGATGTTGAACCATTGACCATTGGAGAATAGCTCTACTGTGTAGCCGAGCCATTTACTCATGTGGTGCGCCTCCTATCGCCAAGTGCTTTGCCGTACCTCTAATGGAGTCTTCCAATTTAAGTAATCATCTTCCCCACGGGAACCCGAAATCCTTGCGTTTGATCTTGCACCGAGGGTGTCCATCTTTCCAGAAGACGATCCCCTCAATCACATGGGTTTTCAGGTAAGTGCGGATGCCCTCAAAGCTCCGATCCAGTTCGACAATGTCTTTCCCGTGGGGCTTGAGTACATCGGCATCGAGATTGTATGGGTTTGCTCTGAAATGTGGGCCGATGGCCTCATATGTTCCATCCGGTACAATTCCCATTCTGTCATACGCATCCCAGAACCATTTATCGCTGGTTGCAGTTCGGTCACAAGGTACCCAACAAGGCAAGTGGCCAGTGACAGGGTCTGCGTTCTCCTGACACTTGATTGCGTTAGACGGGACGGGCTTTCCATGTTTTGCATCGTATCTTTTGTAGAAAACACCATTGATGACCGCACAGCAGGCACCGTCCCATTTGATGGTCGCTACGCCTTCGCCGGCCATGACCCAAGCAAGGTCAGGGCTTACATTTGGCAGTATTCTGACAATTCGATGGTTTTCAAATTCTCGTTCAAAGAGAGTGGGTATCTTTTTCATTCACAATCCTTTCTGATGCAACCTCATCTCCGCTTCCACTGAGCCATTCCTCAATAGGAATAAATCTCTCGGCATGACTGATTTTGCCAGCACAAGTGTCACAGTAGGGACTGATCCAGCCAGTGGAAACCTTTGTTGCAGGGTTCCCACATCTGATGCAAGTTCTCGCAGATAGGCGCTCATATTTGGGGATGATGTCACGAAGCATCCGCTCTGTACAGCCAAAGTCATACCAACAGAGCGTTCCATATTTCTCCTTGATCTGGGTAATGCGGTATTGGTCGAGATACTCGGCACGTACCAATTCCTCACGGATATCTTCACACATTTGCTCCCCAAAAGCCTTACGCCAGCCGTCAGGCATGGAATCCAGTTCCGTATAGGAATAGTCGTAATCCTCTGGAACTTTTCCCGTCCAGCGGTTACGAGGTATTAAAAACGGAAATCGCTCAATCAGCTTTTGGTTCGATTCTTTATTCGATTGCATCTGAAACCCTCCTGTGTGTTTTCCTTTAGGTTGAAAAAAGCATTATTCGGACAGAGGTGATTTCTGCCCGAGGGTTTATCGCTTTCCAATCCTTGACCTGTGCGGCGACCTTCTTTTGGATCTCCTCATAATAGCGATACGCACCGGAGCGGTCATTCCATTCGAAATATTGATAAGCCTTCTTGAGTTCATCCTCCATCTTCCGATATTCGTCTACTGAGACGAAGTCCAAAATATTATCGGATTCATCATTCTGAAAGGCATCTACTTCAGATCGAAGAGCAAATGCAGAATGTTCTTTGCCGGAAGTGTTCAGTAGCTTCAAGATGTCATCGTAGCAAACGGCAATTCGGACACTGTCCTCTGGGGTAAGCCAGTCGTTCACCGATGCCTGTAGATTTCTTGACATTTCGTCTACTGTGAACGGGTGCCCATCGCACTCAAGCTGCCGGTATGCTTTTTCAAACTGATACCTGCTGTCCGAGCGAAGCGTTGGAACAAGAACGAGATGTTCGATAGGCAGCAACTTCATCACTTGGGGGTTGATACAATGCCACTGATCATTTACCTGAACCTCCGTAAAAATGAAATATGATGTGCTCATCTTACTCACCCCTTTCTGCGCTTCGACCGCTTTGTGATGTGGCCAACTCTCTTGCATTAGCTTCCACATCTCAAGTCTTCCGTCCAGACATAATAAGGAATTGGCGAATGTGTCCCACGTTGGTGGGGTGGGAGATGCGTCATAAGTGATTGCAATGGAATACCCATCTTTCCCCTTTGAGGCAAAATCGGCTTTGATCTTTGCAATCCTATCTGGAGACTTGCTTTCTTCATATGTGAGACGGTAGCAGGCGAACTTGTATGTGCCTCCTTCACTGAAGGTTACCTCCATACCTTTTCTCTCAAATCAACTCTCATCGGGCCCTTCAAACAGCGCACGGAAAAGAGCCACATGCTCTCCCACGAGCTGCGGATATTGGTAATAGATGTGTCGGCAAAGGCTTCGATAAAGATCGATGAAGCGGATCTCATCGCAGAAATCGCAGAGGCCATCCATGATTTGTTCTAACTGCTGCTCGTCGGTGATTTGATCCTTCAGCACCCGCTCGACCAATAAAGAGTAGTGCGCGTATGCTGTGTCTCGCAGCTCACTGATCCCCTCGACTATATTGCGGAGTTCCTCCATTGCGTGTTGGCATTCATCCATTTGTCTGTCCTCTTTTGTCATATAGTTTTCGCAGCTCTGCTTCTCTCTTTTCTGTGATGGCTTTGCTGTAATAGGTTGGGCGACCTGAGAGGTACTCTTCTGCCATCCATTCATCGAGATCAAAACTCCACTTGTGGGGTCCGAACTCGTCCGGGTAGTTCTCAATGAGAATGCGCTGCTTCTCACGGATCTGCTCTATGATAGGGGCAATATCATATTCCGAGAATATCCTGGCACCTTTCAACACATGGAGGATCTCGTTGCCCCACACTCGCTCATCAACGCCGCTGTACTTTTCAAAATCAGTGCTGTCTGGATGCTCCTCAATTTTACCGCCATAGGAGATCAGAAGACAGTCATCTTTTAGGAAGTGATTGATCCACAGGTTCGGGATGTACTGCAAGTCGGTAATACCTTTTGTGGAGAGGAAGCCCCACAGCTTATAGTATCTGCCAAAGACATACCATTCCGGGAGATCTTCCTCTTTGATTTTCGTTTTGTGATGTCCTGAAAAGAGAGTGAAGTCATCGTTCTGAATCCAGCACAGCTTGTGGTTTCTCCATACTCGGCGCTCAACAGTGTAGAGATTGCTCTTGAAACGACTCATTTGAAACCTCGCTTTATCATTTCCAGTGACACAACATCGTGGAACAGGAAGCGAAGCTTGTCAATTTGCTTCTCTATGTGCCAGTGTCCGCAAAGCCATGCCTTATAATCCACTTTTTCTTCTATCCCATCAAGCCATCGCTCTGTGCTGTCATCAACCGTGCTCTGATCGATCATGGGTAAAAACGCATCCCGCGGTTCGTACTTATAGGGGCAGGTATGAGAGAGAACAATGTCAATTCTGTTTTTCGTGATTTGATCTTCCACATATGTCTTGATTTCTGCCGAGGGCTGCTCATCAGCAAAGCACAGCAGATCGTTTTCCAGTCGGTAGTATTTGTCTACGCTATAAGCGCCGCCGATGACCAGATGCCGGGTTGCTTCCATAGTGAAGATGTCTCCGTCCTTGGCGAAGAGTAAGTTCGGATACTCATCCTCGTACCACACAAGGCCACCACTCCATTCTTTCTGCTTATAGCCCGCGAGAGTGTCTGGACGCCGTTCATGGTTTCCGTGAATACAGAAGACGGTGGGCTTTATTCTGGCAAGCGCATCTTTGCAATACCGATCCCGCCTGTTGCCGTAATAGTTCGCTCCGACATCACCAAGGATGACGATTATGTCCGATTCTGTGAGCTCATAGTGTTGGGCAAAAGCGACGATTCCTTTCGCACTGCCGTGAATATCGCCGGTGTAATAGATCATTCATCCTCATCCTTTCTGGCTTGACCGGATTATAGCATCAATAGAATGGAAAATCTCGCAAAAGCCCAAATCATAATCGTTTTGGGCGAAAACATAATCGTTTTTTGCACGCAACAGACCACAGGTCAATCTCTTAACCTGTGGTCTGTTGCTATTTGATATTCAGTTGATAAAATGATTACCACTCATCCTTGAGGAGATGGTGGTGCGAGCGTAGAGCGTTCTTGGTTGTTTTCAGCACATCCAACAGGACATAGGTTTCATACGGGGTGCAGTTGGCAAAGATTTTCTGCGCCTCGGCATTAGACATCTCAGTCGCACCCGTGAGCTGCCTGTTCAGGAGCGTATCAGTCGACACCTCCAGCGCATTGGCGATGCCAACAAAAGTTTCGAGACTCATAACCTTTGTACCGCACTCGAGATAGCTGATGTATCCAGCGGATTTGTCGATCATGGTGGACAGCACCGCTTGGGAGATACGCTTGTTCTTCCTGATTTTTTGGATTCTTTGACCAAGGACATAGTAATTGAGTTGCATAGAGAAACCTCCTTAAAAATTTTGGCAACTCAATTATATTTGAACCACTATTTTATAGCGGTACGATTATATAAACTTGACCTTCGCATATTATATACTAACTTAAATTATAGTCGTTAGCTTATATCTGGCGAAGGGGAGGTGAGCTGGTCATGTATGAACAACAAGATCTGAAGCTGGTCGGCTCACGCATCAAAGCTGTTCGAATCAGCAGGGGCATGAGCCAAGCGGATTTGGCAGTCGAAGCTTCTGTTTCACTGCCGCTGATTAGCAACATCGAACGAGGAAAAACGGGGATGCAACTTGAGACTTTTGTCAAAGTGGCGGAAGCCCTTCAGGTATCTGCAGACTATTTGCTCCGCCCAGATGTACCGGAGGTCAAAGCAATCTATCAAGGTGAGTTTGCGGAGCTCCTTGAAGATTGCTCGGCCAGTGAGATGGAAACCATCTTAAAGATTGTCCGAGAGGTCAAAGCCTCCATGCATAAGAAGCAGAATAATGATTAATTATCGGATTGGGTGACCAATCCGATAATTTTTTTGTCATTTCCATACCATAGGTCAAGATGCTGACCTATGGTATCTTCTTATTTTTAAGCATTTTCCCTATAATTCACCCAAAAGGGCTTGCCCAAATGCCGGAGGAAAACATGGAAAACACGAAGCTGCTGCCTTTAGGTACTGAACAAGGACTCGAAGAGACTGAGTATCCCTCCTTTGACCTGTGCCTGGGAGAAAACATGGTATCACCCCTTGTGGCACAACACAGGCAGTGGTTGAAAACTATCCGCCATGAAGTACCTAACCCCAAGATCCCGTTCAAGGTTGCAGTGTACATCCGCTTTTTCAACCAGACGAAATATAGAGACGAGGAATATCTCGAACGCAACAAAGAGGTTTTTCGTGCTACGCTGGCTCAGTATCCTATGTGGGAGTTTGTAGGTTTCTATATTGACAATGGATCGACCGCTCCGTATATGGAGAACTCTACAGCATGGTCTGAACTTCTGTCTGACTGCGATGCTGGGAAAGTCGATCTCATAATCACACAGAAGGTCAGCAATGTGTCCAGAGATGCCCAAGAAATGACGATTTGCGCAAGAATGCTCGCTGCTCGCAAACCTCCTGTTGGCATCTACTTCATATCAGAAGATCTATACACTTTGGCCTCATATTATCGTGATGACCTTCGGGAACCCTGTTTCTTCCCAACACCAGACTGGAAAATCTTGCCTGATGACGAGCTGGATATGAGAGGTGCTCTCCATGAGTAAATCAGCAAAGAAAGCAGCCGACCAAGCAGAACGCGAGAAAGTACATAAGCGATACTCGAATCGGAGAGAGCCAGATGTCATCTATCCGGCAAAGAAGCAGGTCGATTTCTACGATGCTGATATTCATCAGCGTGTTGCGGTCTACGTCCGAGTTTCAACTGATAATCTGGGTCAGGAGACTTCTTATGAGCTCCAGAAGAACTATTATGAGGAGTTTGTCTTGAAGCATCCTAATTGGAAGCTTGTAAAGATCTACGCCGACAAAGGAATCTCAGGCACTTCGACAAAGCACCGCGTTGAGCTAAACCAAATGCTCGCTGACAGCAGAGCCGGAAAAATCGACTTGATCATCACCAAATCAGTCTCGCGTCTTGCCAGAAATACCGTCGACTGTATTACTATGGTGCGTAATCTTGCGGAGCTCCGCAATCCAGTGGGCGTTTTCTTCGAGAGTGAATGCATCTTCTCGTTGAACGAGGATACAAACATGCCGCTGTCATTTTTGGCTTCCATTGCGGAAAACGAGTCCCGCATTCGAAGCCGCAGTATGGAAGTCTCGCTTGCTCAGCGGTTGAATGGAGGACTTCCTCTGACACCCAAGCTGTTGGGCTATTCTCATGATACTGACGGCAAGCTGGTGATCAATCCGGACGAGGCTCCGACCGTCAAACTCATATTCTACATGTATCTGTCCGGATATTCTTCATCGCATATCGCAAAAACCCTCGAGGCGCTTGGTAAGAGGACATTCCTTGGTAATTCCAAGTGGACTTCCGGCACCGTTATTCAGGTCTTGAGGAATGAGCGGCATTGTGGTGATGTTCTCACAAGAAAGACATTCACGCCTGATGTGATTAGCCACAAGTCTAAGAAAAATAGAGGGGAACGGCAGCAGAGCCTGTATAAGGGAGAACACGAGGCAATCGTTTCGAGAGACGATTATATAGCCGTTCAGCACATGATCAATAATGCTAAATACGGTGGAAAGTCTATTTTGCCGGAGCTTCGGGTGATTGAATCTGGCGTTCTGAAAGGATTTGTCACGATTAGCCCTAAGTGGGCAGGTTTCAAGGCAGCCGATTATTTACAGGCTTCTATGAGTGTCTACACGGACGATGCCTATTACGGCCAGCCTGCAGAGGGTGACGCTACATTCGAGGTGGCAGCTGGAGATTTTGATTTGCGCGGCTTTGAAGTTACGAATGCATCTCTCTTTGATGCGAACAAAAGACCGTATGTCTTATTTCAGAGCAAACAAATCAAGTTCAGCACAGATTGTGTCAGGCAGTTCGGGAAGGACAACAAAGTTGAGCTGCTGATCCATCCGGGATTGCGGAAGCTCGCTGTTCGTCGCGCCTCTAAGGATTCTCGCCAGTGCGTACAGTGGTCAAGACCTGACGATGGAAAATACTATGCCAAAGAGATACCGTGTACCGCATTTGGTGGAACCCTATTCGAACTGCTCGATTGGGAAACCGATTTTAAGTTCAGGGCCTATGGTAGACTCCTCCAAAACGAAGGGGATTCGGTGTTCATATTTGATTTGAGTGAACCCGAGATTTTTATCCAGTCCTATCTCATGACGGGGACAGATTCTCCCATCAGCGGCGATGGTGAGCTTTCTCCTCTTTCCGTATCAGGAAAGCGTGTTCGGGCAGTGCCTAAGAAACTGGCAGACAGGTTTGGTAGTGACTTTTATTCTCACAGACTTACCTCATCTTCACCGGAATTACAAAGTGAAGATGCATGGAAGCTTTGGCTGGAAGGCCAACTCTTTGAAACCGGCGAGAAGCTTCGAGTCACCAAGTTTGATGAAATGCAGCGATTCATAGCCGAGCAATTAGCCCCCATAAAGCAGAAGGACGAGGTGGATTTTAATGCCTGAAAAAAACGATATCCCAATCTTTCGGAATCTTGATGGAGTGTACTACCGTGTGGTTCGTGATGGTATACATGTCAACCGATGCTTTTCTGATTTGTCCGAAGCCGAGCAGGATGAGATCATGGCAGAGTATAACGCGGAACAACTCAGACGGCTTTGTCGCTATCTCAGCATGAGCCTACGCCAGATTGGAGATGCGCTGGATCTTGTCAGAGACGAATGAAAGGAGAGCAGAATGGAAGTAGAAAACCAGGTTTCTTTCATCTCACCGATGCTGCAGAAGACTCAATTCGGCAATGTCGATGATGAAACTACCATTACCTTTAAAGAGGATGCGGACACGCCAATGACAATCGACGCATCGGCACCAGGCGATGTGATTGAACTTAGTGATGACTTCGATTTTGATGGGTATCAGGTGGTTCGTAGAGAGTTCTTCGCTCATACTTTCGAGCCGTCTATCACCTTCAATAATTACAAAGTTTATGTCAATACTGCTTGCTTGAACAAGTTTCCCCATGCAGACTGTGCTCAGCTCTTGATCAATCGAGAGTCGCACATTCTTGCGCTACGCCCTTGCGCCGAGTCAGAGCGAGACGCATTCGCGTGGTGCAACACATCTGGTGGGAAGAGGAAGCCTCGTCAGGTGACGGGCAAGTTCTTCTTTGCAAAGCTCTTTGAGCTGATGGACTGGAATATTGATTACAGGTACAAGCTGCTTGGTAAGGTCATCCATGCCAACGGTGAGTATCTGATCGCATTCGACTTGAATGCTTCTGAGATCTATCAGCGTATTGCAAAAGACGGAGGCAAGCCCAAGACTGCGCGTACACCTGTATTCCCTGCCGGTTGGAAGGATCAGTTCGGCTTGCCCTATCGTGAACACAAGAAGTCTCTGCAGATCAACATTTTTGATGGATACGCAATCTATGGAATCAAGGATAGCACTGTATCCTCCACGGCATCCGTGGAAAATGTCACATCAGTCCATACCGCATATCAACCAGAGGTACCTGTGCAGGAGGGGAGTGTAAATGGATAGTACGGATAACAGAGCAATCATGACCATTGATCTAAAGCGCAGTCGCTTTCGCATACATAAATCTACCCTGAACAAAATGGGGAAACCGCAATATATTCAATTTCTGGTCAATCCAGAAGAAATGTTCATTGCTGTACTTGGCTCTGATCGGCCACTCGCTGGCGGCACCGCTAACAGAGTGAAGTTGATTCAAATGCCGAGCCATTCCAACCATTCCATTGAGTTCTACAGTAATACACTCCTGTGTGCTTTGGTCAACATGATCGGTACTCTCGACTTCCAATACAGTTATCGTATGAGCGGAGAGGTGGATGTTGCAAACAGAGTAGCCTATTTCTCCATGAAAACCTTAAAGAAAAATGAGAGGAGACCTCCCAGCGATGGATAAAGGATTTGCGGTGTTGGAGATCGACCCAGAATTCAAGACACTCATTCGGCCTTTACGGAAAGATGAGTATCTTCAACTCGAAGTAAATCTTACAGTAGACGGCTGCAGAGAGCCGATCATCACATGGAATAACATCATCATTGATGGCCATAACCGCTACGAGATATGTAACCGGCTGCACATCCCCTATGCTGTACGAAAGATGCCATTTGAGAACCGGGAGCAAGCGATTGTCTGGATCTGCAGCAATCAGCTCGGTCGCCGAAATATCACGGAGGAAACCAGACGATATCTCATTGGAAAGCAGTATGAACTTGAGAAAGTAGCGCGTAAGCATCCGCCCAACATCAATGGGTTCAACCAGTATAAGCGGAGAAACAAGGGTGAGAGAGGCGAGACTTTTCGGCGCACGGCCCAGAAGTTCAGCGCTCAATATAATGTATCTACTGGATCTGTGCAGAAGTATGCAATCTTCAGTAAGGCATTAGACGTTGTTGGACAGGCAGACCCCGAACTTCCTGGCAAAGTGCTTTCTGGCACTTTCAAAATTTCTCACGAGAACCTTGTGGCCCTTTCGAAAATGCCGCCGGAAGAGATTAGGCGAATTGGGACAAGACCCGAAGACCTACAGCACCCGTTCACCAGTTACAGTGACACACGAAAAGAATTTGCTGATACAGATGAGGAGCCAGTCGAATCTATGCAGGAAACTTTACCTCTTATCAAAATCCCCCCTATGCACGACCCAGACGCCGAAATCGCCGGTTTGACTCTGACCGTTCCGTCATGGGTCAGTTCCATCGAGCGAGCCAGAAACAATGCGGATATGAACGCTGCTTCAACGAGTGCAAAAAGCAAACTTAAGGAGGCGCTGTTGTCACTACAGAAGAAGGTGTCCGAGATGCTCTCAGAAATCAGGGAGGTAGACTAATGCAAGACTTCAGCAGATTTGTTCCGAATGTCCACTTCGAGCAGATCCCGATCAAAAATCTCGTATCTAATCAGGAATACCAGAGACCGTTGTCTCAGGCACAGGTTGAAAAAGCCATCGAGGATTTCGACCTGAACCAAATCAACCCGGTAAAGGTGAGCCGCCGTGATGGTGTCAACTATGTCTTTAATGGTCAGCACACCATAGAGATCGTTGCTACTGTATCCGGTTCGCGGGAGACTCCTGTTTGGTGCATGATTTATGACAGCTTAGATTACAAGAACGAAGCAGACATTTTTGCAAATCAGATGAAGCATGTGCGCCCGTTGAAGCCTTATGAGATATTCATGGCCAATATCGAAGCAGGAAATGAGCAGCAGCTTGTTATTAAGCGGCTCGTTGAATCCTATTCTCTTTCTATCGGGCCGACCAAAGCATATGGCGTGATCTGTGCGGTTGCCACGCTGGAGCGGATCTACACCAAATATGGTTACCATGTGCTTGACCGAACTTTGCGGCTCTGCGTTGGTACATGGGAGGGAGATATCGACTCTCTGGGAGCAAATGTATTAGCCGGTGTTGCGAGAATGGTCGTAGCATTTGGTGACCAGCTTCGTGACGAAACCTTTAAGGAGAGGGTTGGCTTCATGTCTGTTCGGCAGTTGTCTCGCATCGCTAAAGAGCGTGGAGCAGGGTCTCTTTGCTACGCCGAAGCTATGCTCGTTGCTTATAACCGAAAATGCAAATATACCTTGCGAATGACGAAGCTGCATTCTGGGAAGGTTGCTGCGGAAGATGACTTTGTAGAGGAAAACGAAGAACCCCTTGCAGACGATCCTGTCCTTGAGGAATAGCACACGCGGAATGCTCTTTGGCTTGTGACTGGCAAAAAAAGATCCCCCTTGCTCGAAGGGAGATCTGATGGTGAATCAAGCTGTGTTATTCAAGAGCCAGCGAGAAGGCCGGTCGCATATATTCCTGTGCGCTCCGGCTCAATCCACATTCTGTTGCCAGACGATTCCAGTTTTCTCGGACGGTTTTCAGGATATCCGCTGCCATAGCTGCTGCGTCCTTGGCGCTGATCTCACAATACGGAGCGATCTCCAGCGCAAGGTCGAGGGAGATCGCCGCATCGTCCTCGTTTACGCAGAGGGACAGCTCGTCACCCTCTGGGACGGGGTTTACATCGTACAGGGGAGAGAGGTGCCAACCATCTGCCTTGAGGATAAAGCCGTGGTTTCTCATGTGGTCATCCGTATTGGAAACAGCCATATTGAACACGATCCGCTTCCATAGCTCCGTCAGATCTCTCTTGGGAGCAGCGCCGTTGGCCTTGATAAAGGACACCAGCTCAAGATAACTGGAGCCGTCCGCAGCCGATGCCCCATCCGTTTTTCCGAGCATTGTCATGGCGGATGCGAAATGAATCCGCGCAGCACCATTCCGGTCAAACCTTCGTACAAGGAAGGTGCTTCCGTATTTGGAGAAGTCGATCAGCATGGACTCGGGAACATCCAAGCCGCAAAGTCTTGCAAGGTCGTGGGTAACCTTTTCCCATGCGCCAACATTGACATCGTCGTGCTTGGACGGAAACTTGGCGATCCACAGATTTCCGCTTGTGTCCAGAACGGTGGCCTTCGGACGAGCGCCACCCAGCGAGGAGCCGGGCTTGATAAGCTGATTGATCCATTTCTGCTCGAGACCGGACTCATCGTTTTCGAATTGGCGGGAAGCCTCCTCCAGCGTTCGCAGGCTGGTCCATGGAGGTGTCGGGGTTTCCGAATCATCCGAAAGGAACGGCCCGTCTTTGTCCAGCTTAAAGCGGATCGCGCCCATCCGCGTCTCGTCGTAGACGCCCAGCAGGAAGTCGCTGTCTAAGAGCTTTCGAGGCTTTCGGCCTTCCTGCTCCGCCAGGATTCTTTCTCTGCGCGTCATCAGCAGGCGGCCCCAGCGGTCGGGGGAAGAGTCAGCGAAAAGGCCGAACACATTTTTTGCACCGGTGGGATACTGCCGACCGGCATACAGCTGAAGATCCGGGTCGAGATACATGTAGTTTGCGCTGCTTTTTAACCAGTCAGCATCATACTCAAAGGAGTAGCTCTCCCGGCCGCGGACATTCTCCACGAAGAGCGTCCCCAGAAAGTTTGGCTCTGTAGATTGGAAGCTCTCATAGACATAAATTACTTTTTGGTTTGACGCCACGATTAATCACCTCCGTTTCGTGGTGCTCTCTTGCGCGTGGTAAGTTCAAGGTCTTGGAGTTTACGCCCCAGCTCGTCATCCTTTGCAACGAGCAGGAGGTCTTTATCCATATTGTTCAGCGCGTGCAGAACTGCGGCATAGATCCCAATCGCGACAGAAGGGTTTCCCTTTTCAACATTCCACACTGTGGCTCGGCTTACACCGGCTCTTTCCGCGACCAATTCGGCAGACAGATGCCGCCGCAATCTGGCAAGTTTGATCTGTTCTCCCAGCTGTTCTAAAATCGCCTGCGTCTGCGGCAGCACAGCAACACTCTTTCGTCCCATTCTGCACACCACCTCTACATCATCTTTGTGCTTGTTATTATAGACGATACATCTATAATTGTCAATAAATAAAGACATTAAAAGGCGGCGTGTCTGCGATTATCCCATACTTCATTGTGTGCTGACTACCTTACCGATATGCATCCGGCCTTATGCCTGATGGGGGGGAATTCTATGGAAGTAATCATTCATTTGCCGCGCTCAAAGGAATGTCAGGAGGAACTTGCCAAGCGCGTTGCAACTGTCCATGCACAGTTGATTTATAATTACATCTCAAGGTTGGAGTGTTCAACAGAGCAAAAAGTCGCCCTTCTTGATGCGATTCAGGAGAACATCCACGATGAAATAAAGAAAGAGAAAGAGGGATGATCCCTCAATCTCCTACACTTAGACGGATTCTTCGACAAGGTATCCGCCACCGAAGATGATTTCCAGCTTGCCGCCAGGATAGACCTTAATGCATTCTACCATCTGACGGACGATGGAGTCATCGTACTCCATGCATTTGCTTTCTCTTTCTGAGATGATGGCTTGGATCTGCTCGAGGCGGCTCTGTTCACCATTATCTCTGGCTGTGCTTTCCTGAATGGCTGCTATACGCTGCTTGAGAAGTTCTGTTTCTTGTGACAGTGTCATGAACTCGCTTTCATGGGCCTCGATGCCATCGCCGGAGCTGACACTCTCATTGACAAGCGCCAGCATCTTATTGTTTAGGGCTTCGACTTTTCTCTCCAACATATCTACTTCTTCCGGATCTCCATTAAGGCCAAGGGCTTCGCTGATGGTCGCTCTCATGAGTGCCTTATAGATGGCGTTATCTTGCTCGTTAAACTTGTTGACCGCTCGAACGATGGCCTCCTGTAGCTTGTCCTCCATAATGGTGGGGGAATCGCTGCAGTATTTCTTGCCGTAGTCCAGTCGGCTGATGCAGCGCCACACGATGCGCTTGACACCGTTCCTTGACCATGTCACACGGCGATAGCGAGTACCGCAGTTGCCGCAGATGAGGACGTCGGTCAGGGCGTAGCGGGAATATTTTCCGGTGGATGTGATGGAACTCTTTGCGGAGCCTGGCGTTTTAGTTTTTCGCCTTGCCAGTTCTTCCTGAACTTTGTTGAAGGTCACTCTGTCGATGATAGCTGGATGGTTATTCTGAACATAGTACATTGGAGCTTCGCCGGTGTTCTTTTTCCGCTTCTTTTCGATGCAGTCAATTGTGACGGATTTTTGCAGGATTGCATCTCCGCAATATCGCTCGTTGGAGAGCATATTCATGATCATGCCCTTGCTAAAGCTGATGGTTTTGTCGGGGATATCATAGTTCTCAGCCTGCATCATCTTGGAGATCTTGTCCACAGTCTCTCCGGCCAGGTAGAGATTGAAGATGCGTTCTACGATAGCCGCTTCGCTCGGTACGATCTCCGGCTCACCGTCAGCGCCCTTTTTATAGCCGAGGAACCGCTTGTACATAAACACTGGAGTTCCTTCCTCGAACTTCTTGCGGACGCTCCATGTGATATTCTTGCTGATGCTCTCGGATTCGGACTGTGCGAAGCCAGCATAGATGACCAGATACAGCTCACTATCTGTCTTAAGTGTATCGATCTGCTGCTCCTCAAAGTAGACACCGATGCCTTTGGACTTGAGCATTCGGACATAGTCGAGACAATCCACCGTATTTCTCGCAAAGCGGGATACGGATTTAGTGATGATGTAATCGATCTTTCCAGCCAGACAGTCGTTGATCATTTTGTTGAACTCAGGCCGCTTGTCGGCTCTTGTGCCGGACTTGCCCTCATCAGCGAACAGGCCTGCGAAGCACCAGTCTTTACGACTGGCGATCATCTCGGTGTACACCTTCTTTTGGTTGGCATAGGAGACGAGCTGTTCTTCGCTATCTGTCGAGACTCGGCAGTATGCTGCCACTCTTTTCTGTCTGTATTTTTCTTTGTCTACCGTCATGGAGCGTTTCGGCTCTATGACAGTGATTATTTTCTTAGGGACTTTCGTTACTTCCATCGTCCAGCGCAACCTCCCTAAATATTTTTGTACAGTAGTGCCAAATATCACTCAATCCGAGCGGTTTCGGCAACTATTCGATTAGGTTTCTCAACAGGATCCAAAGCCAGTGGACATCAATCCACATCAAATCTCATCGATTTGTGCGGTTTACAGGCAAAAATGGGTACGACAAATAAAACGTCTTGCTTGCGCTATGACGGCCTTCAGTAAAACCCACTCCTCCTGCGGCAGCAAACCTCCCATGTCTAACAGGATCATCCGCTCAAGGCGGCGTCCTCAATTCCTTCGTTCTGCCTGTCCACAGTTGGGTGCCGCGGATGCTCCGTTGCGGGATCGTTGTCCCATGGTATGACTCTTTGCGGCTACCGGCTCTGTATTTGTTGAGCTTGCATTCCTGTTCTCCGGCGCCATTGAACTGGCGGACGCTTCCCGGTTACAGGTTTTTTTGTTAGGCTGCCGCCAACTCCGGGCGGATGATGTCCGTCCTCAGCTTCTGCGGATCATAATCCACACCGCGCTTGAGAATAGCATAAAATACCCGAATCAGCTTACAGCTTGCTGCGACGATGGCCTGCTTGCCCTTGAGCGGATTCTTTTCCCGGGTTCTGAAGTACTGATACACTTCCCGGAACTCGGCATTGTTCTGAATCATGGGTAGCATAACCTGAAACAGAATCTTCCTCAGCCTTTTTCTGCCTCGCTTGCTGATGGAGCTTCTGCCGCGATGCTTACCGGAACTGTTTTCTTTCAATTCCAGTCCGGCCAGCTTCTGAATCTGCTTCGGTGAGTCGAAGCGCCGTATGTCGCCCACCTCGGACAGAAATCCAGCTACTGTGATGAGACCTACTCCCTTAATGGAGAGCAGCTTCTCTGCATACGGTACTTTCAGCGTTTCCGCCTCCAGCACCGCCGTGACCCTTTCCAACTGTGCCTCTTTGGCCCTGTAATCCTCCAGGAGCAGTTGCACTTCCATGCGGGCGCATGCGCCACCGTCGAGGCCAATGCTGTTTTGTGCAGCTCCTACCAGGGTCTGTGCCCTCTTCATGCCGACTGCACGCAACTTCTTGTCCCGCCAGAGGCGATTGATACCCTCTGCTCCCAGCTTTACCACGTCCTTCGGCAATGGTGCTGTTTCCAGCAGCGTCAAGCCGCTTTCTGCGGAGAAGTTCTTATAGACTGTGAGGTACTCTGGAAAATATATCTTAAGCCAGCGTTTGATCCGGTTCGTGGCAGCGTTCAGCTCCTTCACGATCCGATCCCGGCTTGAGACCGCTTCCCGCAAATCTGCGTAGATTCCCTCTGGGAGATACGGATAGCTATACCGACCATCCACTACCAGCTTTGCGATTGTTTTCGGATCTTTCTGATCCGTCTTCTTGGGACTATTGTCATCCAATTCCTTGATTTGCTTTACATGATACGGATTGACAAGAGTCAGGCTGATGTGTTGCTGATTCAAGTACCGGGCGAGGTTGAACCAGTAATGTCCTGTGGGCTCACACCCCACAATGATCTGCTCAGCGGATGTGATGGTTCGATACCTTCCCAGATACTCCAGAAAGCCCTGGAACCCTTCCAGGCTGTTGCTGAAATGAAATGCCTTCTTGGACAACTCTTGCCCACGCCAGTTAAACGCTCGGGCAAAATTCGTTTCGCTACCGATATCCACACCCACAACTAAAGTTTTCTCTGTAACTTGTGCAATCTTGATATTCTGTGTATAATCCATGGTGAACCTCCGGTTTGATTGGGTTGTTACATCCGCCAAGATGCATCTCAATCTTATCGTGAGGTTCTTCTTTTTTCAATTGGCGCGTTTTACGAGTTACAGGAATGCTCCGTTTCTGTCTTAGTATGAAGCACCAGCTTGCCTTGCTCGCCGAGCGTGATGTATGAGGCGAGGGCGGTAAAGTAATCTCGATTAAATTCATCCTGTGTGACCATCGTATGTGCCAGTTTTTTTGCGAGTGATACTGCAAGGTTCAACTTGGCATTACTCTGCTCGTACATGAGCGATGCCATCTCGACGGTCTTCTCTATGATGTATTTCTCATTCGGAGCGTCACGTTCCAGCTCCAGAGCGATATCGTTTCCTACCTTGGTGACCCTCGCGTCCGATCCATATCGTTCCCTGGGCTTCGGCTGGAGCAGCTGGTCATTGAGGATGATCCGATTGATAAGGACTGTAATCGTTTCGAGGAGCTGGGCATCGCTGATGCGGACTCTGATACCGCATTCATCGTTGGTGCAGGTCCAGCTCTCTCGAATGCGGTGCTTCATGCTGACGCGGCGTTTCATCGGCTGACCGCAGTTGTCGCACCGGACGAAGTCTCGGAGCAGGTCGATGGCATCGTTTTCCTTCTCATAGGTATTGCGCTGCCGTGCCGTTTTCAGGCTGACCGCTGCTTCATATATGGCTTCATCTATGATGGGGTCGTATTCTTCAGTCCCAACATATTTGGCGTTGTCGATGATCCTTGCGATACGGGCTTTATCCCATGTGGCGGTCTTTTGTGTATATGGAATCTGACGGTCGGTCAGTTCTTCTGCGATTGCTTTGAGAGAAGCGCCATCCAGATATGCCTTAAAGATCCCTCGGATGACTTCCGATTCCTCCGTAGATATGACCGTCCTGCCATTTCGAATTATGTATCCGTATGGGATGTACCGTGTCTTTTTCATGGTCGCCTCCTATATGCGTTCTTTGAATTGAAGCCCGCCAAGGAGTTCTACGGACATTTCGTCCTCTTTATTGATTTGGATGGACTTCACAATTTCCAGAAAGAGCTTCTCATCGAATGCTTCAAGGGGTTCTTCCAGCTCGAAGATGAGCATCTTCAGCTTCTTGACTTCTTCCAGCATGGTGGCAGCTTTCGAATTAAACTTTTCCTGCCTGACATCCTTGAGTTTTGCCAGCTCTGCATTGATCTCATTGGCTTGTGCCTGATAGACTTCAGGAGCGAGGTATCCCTTGGAGCGGAGCTGTTCGAGCATAAGCAGTTTTGCATTCAGCTCGGCGATGCTCTTGCTTAAATCTCGGGCGGCTGCATTGTTTCGTTTCATAGCTGCCAGCGTCATCTCCAGTCTGCTGATGACTTGCCCGAGAATGTTATCTTCCGAGAACCGCAGTTTGTTTACCATGGAGATGAAGCCGTCGTAGATCCGTTCTTCGCTGTAGTAGTTGGAGCTGCAGGCTGTGCTGTCATCTTTGTGAAGGGCGCATACCCATTTCACGGTGCCCGATACGATTCTGCGCCTATAGAAAGAGCCGCACTCAGAACACTGAATGCGGCTTGTAAGCGGATAAATATTTTGTGTTGTCACTTTGGAGAAGTTCTCCTTGCGCTTTTCGATAAGGGTCTGAACTGCATCGAATACAGGTCTATCGATGATGCCGGGGTGGGTCCCCTTTGCATAGAAGCGGTCTTCTTGCCCGTGATTGATATGCCGATTGAACGGGACGGTCGTCTCACCATAAGTCTTTTGATAGAAACTGTCGCCGATATACCTTTCGTTCCTCAAGATATATGCTACATGGCTCGGACGCCATATTTCTTTTCCACACTTAGTAGGGATGTTGAGCTTCTTTAGCTCTCTTGCGATCTCGCTTGTGGAGAAGCCCTGCAAGTATAGAGTGAAGATATTCCGCACGATGACCGCTTCCGGCTCATACACGGCCAGCATCTTCTCAACCAGCCGATATCCGTAGGGAACATTGCTGGCGACATACTCACCGAGTTCCATGCGCTTGACGATAGAGAGCCGCTGATTCATGGAGATGGACTGCGATTCCTCCTGTGCCAGAGCAGAGAAGGTATTAAGAAGCATCTCATCGCCCATGGAGAGCGTTGAGATGCTTTCCTTTTCGAACTGGACGCCCACGCCCAGCAGCTTGAGTTTTCTTACATAGGCCAGCGCGTCTTTTGTGTTCCGTGCGAAGCGGGAGATGGACTTCGTTATGATGAGGTCAATTTGCCTGAGCTCACACATGCGGATCATCCGCTGAAATTCTTTACGATTTTCGCTTTTCATTCCGGTAAGACCTTCGTCGGCGAAGATGTCCACCAATTCCCAATCGTCACGCTCTCCAATGTATTTTTTGTAGGTTCGGATCTGTGCGGCATAAGAGTTGAGCTGATCTGCGGAGTTGGAAGACACTCGGCAGTATGCTGCGACCTGCATCTTCTTTGTACTCTGTCTTGTGATAGGGGTGATGAGTCGCACTTCAGGCATTCCAGTGTCCTCCTCTCTCTAATTTTGGTTGGTATCATATTATGATACCAACCACTTTTGGCAAACCACATTATACTGATGACTACATTGAATAGCTATCAAAACAATTGAAACAGCACAGAATTGACCTTATGCACAATTTTCAGTGCGCTAATACTATGTCTGCGCCAGTGAGATTCATATAATACTTCTTCGCCCTGGCATATTCCTTTTCTGTGATCAACTCCTGTGCAAGGAGATCCTTGAGCATATCAACAATAAAGAGAAAATTGGCGTTCTTGGTGTTCTTATTTGACAGCATGGTGCTACCTCCTCGTGGTTGATTTCGTGTTTATAGAAATGAGCAGAGACAGCAGTTACAGTATACTCTGCTGCCTTTGGCGGTTTCGCTGCTCCATGTAGTACACATTGCAAAGAGCAACTTTTCAATATAATTATGCCGAAATTATTGGCACTTTTCAAAAAATGCAGATGATAGAAATCTAAGGACAAGTCTTGTCCTCACATTTCTATCATCAAAAAGGCGGGAGCCGTCCATTGGTTGGAAGAATATTGCTTTTCCCTGGTATGGTTCGGCTCCCGCCGTATTTGTTTTTTGCTTCTTAATGATCCTATTCGACACTACTTCCCGGATCGTGGGCGGCTAAACTGACCAGTGGTTGGCACCACCCTCCGGGAATCTCACCCCTCCGAGGATCTCTCCGAGCTGCCCCCATTGCTTGAGTCTGTGGCTGGACAGTGAGTACAGGTCAACGGTATCATTGCGAGACAGCTTGCCAAAGCTGCTTTGGGCTGGGTGGGTATCGCTCGGCCACCTTAGTAGGCCGTCTTTTATGCGGTGTTATCCGCACAGGTGGGTCTTGGCGCACCCGCCGCATCGCTGTTCCCCTTCGTCGGGGGCCCGCTGACTGACGTTATCAGTCGCCGGATATTCAGTTTTCAACGTTCACAAGAAGAGATTTTTCTTCTCGCATGTATACGGGAGAAAACAGGCATCTTAACAACCCTCCTCGTCCAAATTATTTTTGATTTTTTTCAAAATGCGCTTCTTCCGCTCATGGACGGCCTGCTGAGACATCCCCAGCCTCTGTGCGCATTCCCTTTCGGTGCGGTTCTTGAAATAAAGTTCATAGACCAGCTCGTAGTCTTTCGGAGGAAGCAGATCCAGGACATTACGCAGAGACTGGAATACCATCTCCTCAATGGCCTGATTTTCGGGCGTATTTTCATAATCTATAAACTCGTGGAACCGCTCGTATCCCTCATTTTCGCCGCCGATTAGCGAACTCATCTGTGTCTCATGCTTAAAAAAGCGTTCCGTGCTATCTTCGATATTCCATTT
>OJPW01000510.1_pt1 | contig 32370 bp, 29 predicted proteins | sample 1598571 | NCBI WGS metagenome assembly OJPW01 (sample SAMN03922493, study PRJEB24848) | human gut metagenome | isolation source: stool sample | host: Homo sapiens | place: Germany | collected 2011-05
ATCTACACAAGGAGTATCGTCGGCAGCGTCAGATGTGTATAAGAGACAGATGGAATCCCTGCTGGCACGGCCCGATCTGCGTGACAGGGGCGGCCAGCGCGACCGCTGCATACTCGAACTGCTCTATGCCGCTGGCCTGCGGGTGTCTGAACTGTGCGATCTGTGTTTGCCCGATCTGGACCTTCAGCGCGGATTGGTACGTGTTTTCGGCAAGGGAGCCAAAGAACGCCTTGTGCCGCTGCATGATCTTATGCAGAACATGCTTGAAAATTACATCCGTGATTGGCGCCCGGCTTTTTCACCCACAGGCAACCAGCTTTTCGTCAATCGTTCCGGCCGTGCGCTGACACGGCAGTATATCTGGAAGATGGTAAAAAAATACGCTCTGGAGGCAGGCATACGCCGCCCGGTTTCTCCCCATACATTCCGTCATTCTTTTGCCACACACCTGCTTGAAGGCGGCGCGGACCTGCGGGCGGTGCAATTGCTGCTCGGTCATGCCGACATCAGCGCCACAGAAATATATACCCATGTACAGGCAGAGCGCCTGCGTAGCATCCACCGCAAATTCCACCCCCGGAGCCAGATGTGAGCCATGTGAGTGCTGCCAAAGCCACGCTGATAACCTGCCATGCCAATGCGGACTTTGACGCCTTCGCCGCCATGCTGGCCGCCCGCCACCTGTACAGCCCGCACGTGCTGCTTTTTCCGGGCAGTCAGGAACGTGGACTGCAAAAACTTTACGCCACTCTTGATACCAGAGCCTATAATTTTGCCGCCAGCGCGGAGCTGGACTGGGATTCATTTGACCGACTGGTACTGGTGGATACGCGCCAGCGCGGCAGGGTCAGCCATGTGGCCCCCTTGCTGGATCGACCGGATGTACATGTGGAAATATGGGATCACCATCCGGAATCCGGCGATGACATCACCCCCGACAGGCTATATTTTGCCTCCATAGGTTCTGTCACAAGCCTTATAGTGCAGCACCTGCGCGAAGCCGGAATCCGCCTTGAAGCAGAAGATGCCACCCTGCTGGGACTCGGCATTTATGGCGACACCGGCTCCTTCACTTACTCATCCACCACAACGGCGGACTTTGAAGCTGCCGCATGGCTGCTTGGTCAGGGCATGGAAGTCAACCGCATAAATGATCTGGCTGCCCATGAGCTGACCAGCCTGCATATACAGGCGCTCAACAGCCTTCTGGAATCGGCACAGTCCTACACCATTAACGGAACCCAAGTGGTTCTGGCCGAAGCCTCCATGGAGCATTATCTGGGCGACTTTGCCTATCTTGCGCACCGGCTTATGGAAATGGAGAAATTCATTGTCCTTTTTGCCATCGGCCTCATGGGAGATCGCATACAGGTTGTGGCCCGCAGCCGCAGCGATACTGTCAACGTGGGCGATATCTGCGCGGCTCTGGGCGGCGGCGGGCATGTCTATGCAGCATCGGCCTCTGTGCGGCACATGACCCTGCATGAAGTGCGCGACGCCATTCTGAGGCAGCTCTACGCACAGGCACAGCCTGACAAGACAGCGCGCGAATACATGTCATCCCCTGCTGTAGGTGTGGAATCCACAGCGACCATACGTCAGGCAGATGAACTGATGCTGCACTTCGGCCTCAAGGCAGTACCTGTCTTCATACCCGGTACACGCAGGTGCGAGGGGCTACTGGACGCCCAGACTGCCTCGCGCGCCAGCGCCCACGGGCTTGGAAACGCCAGAGTGGAAGACTATATGCAACGGCGCATCCAAACCCTGCCGCCGGAAGCGGTGCTCAAAGACCTTACCGCAGCCATTGTCGGCGCACGACAACGCCTGGTACCGATTGTCGAAAATGAAGATGTCATCGGCGTTGTGACGCGCACCGACCTTATCAATGTTTTCGCCCACGAACCCGGAAACCTGCCCGTTCTGAAGCATTCCTCCAGCAAGGAGCGACATGTGGGCAAGCTCATACAGGACCGTTTGCCCGCTTCTGCCAAAAACCTGCTCCATCTGGCAGGCCGGCTTGGTCGTGACCTGGGCCTGCCCGTCTATGCTGTAGGCGGCTTTGTTCGTGATCTTCTGCTCAACAGGGCCAATCAGGATATCGACCTGGTGGTAGAGGGCAACGGCATTGCCCTGGCCAAGGCCCTGGCCGCAGAGCTTGGTGGCAGAGTGCGCGAACATCAGGAATTTCTGACTTCGGTAGTCATCTTCAAAGATGCCGAAGGCCGCGAATCGCGTATTGATGTGGCTACCGCCCGGCTTGAGTATTATGAGTATCCCGCTGCCTTGCCTACAGTGGAGCTGTCTTCCATTAAAATGGACCTGTTCCGGCGTGATTTTTCCATAAATGCTTTGGCGGTGCGTCTGGACAGCACTCCATTCGGACAGCTCGTGGACTTTTTCGGCGGCCAAAGAGATATAAAAGAGCGCATTATACGCGTACTTCATACCCTGAGCTTTGTTGAAGACCCCACACGCTGCCTGCGGGCCGTGCGTTTTGAACAGCGCTATGATTTTCGTATAGGGGCAGGTTCAGAAAAGCTTATTAAAAATGCTATGGGGCTCAAGCTGATGGACAGGCTCAGCGGGCCGCGGCTTTTTCATGAATTCAAGCTGATTTGTGATGAAGAGAACCCACTGGCCTGCCTTGAACGGTTGGACCAACTGGGCATACTGCCGGCCATCGCACAACCGTTGGCGCTTACGCCAGGGAAGAGAAAGATACTCGAAGAACTTCAGGACATGCTGTCCTGGTACCGCCTTTTATACTTTGAAAAAATGCCTCAACCCTGGCTCGTATACTTTCTCGGGCTTTGCCATGGCCTGCCCTATGTGGAAACATCCGTACTTTACCGCCGGATGGGGCTACCTGAGAACAAAAGAAACGATATCCTTGGTCAACGGGAACAGATGCGCACCGTGAGAGGACGCCTGGAAAACCGACAAAAACGCCAAGGCGTGCAGGAGTTCAAGGTGAGCGTCCTTCATGGGCTGCTGGCCCCCCTGTCGCTGGAATCCCTGCTCTATCTTATGGCCGAAACCAACGACGAGGGACTGCAAAAAAATCTGTCCCGCTATATTACCCAGTGGCGTCACGAAAAAGTGGACATCACCGGCGAGGATCTCAAAAATATGGGTCTGTCGCCCGGACCTCTTTTCAGCCAAATACTGCGCGCGGTGCTTCAGGCCAAGCTTGACGGCGAGACGCCGGGGCGGGAAGAACAACTGGCCCTTGCACGCAGTCTGGCCCGCAACAGAACAAAAGACGAAGGAAAAAAGCTTGCAGCAGCCAAGCGCAACAATTGATCAAGCCGGTTTTCGCGCGGGCATATCCTTGCGGACAACTCACTTTGATTGAATTTATTGCACGCATAATGCATTGAATATATTGCTCATATTACAATCAACATTTTATGCCAGACTGGTTTTCCGCTTGCTCCTGATGATCAGGCGGTGTATAGAAAAAAACTATGAAACAATTGTGGGCACCTTGGCGTATTGAGTACATTCTTGGACCAAAGCCGGACACCTGTGTGTTCTGTCTTCCCGCCGGCCCCCAGGAGGACGAACAGCGCCTCGTCCTTTACAGGGGGCGGCATGCCTTTGTCATCATGAACAAGTTTCCGTATAATAACGGGCATCTTATGGTTTGTCCTTACAGGCATGTCATGAACATTGCCGACCTGGACACCACTGAAACCCATGAAATCATGGATCTTCTTCAAATATGCGCCACAATATTAAAGAAACACTTTAACTGTGAAGGTATCAATATCGGCCTTAATCAGGGCGAAGCTGCCGGAGCTGGAATCAGGGAACACATGCATTTTCACCTGGTCCCGCGTTGGAACGGAGACTCGTCCTTCATGGCGGTCTTTGACGAAGTGCGTACAATGCCTGAACACCTAAGCCGCAGCTATGCGGCGTTGAAACCATATTTCACGAATGGCGCTTTGGCTGGGGAGCCATACAGCGCCGGTTCCTCGCCCCATCAGGAAGGTTGCAGTCCGCAGCGGAACAGTTGACGGAATCAGTGGCGAAGGAAGTGTTTTTTACGCCGGGCGGCGTAAAAAATTCGGCTGGAGAGCGCAAGCTGTGCCCCTCATGGGCGGGCGGCATTCTCAAAAAGCCCGTGAATTTTTTGAGATAGCTTTAGCCTGAGAGGAGTGTGTCTATGCGGTATATCAAGGTTCTCTTGCTGGCCATCGTCTTTTTTCTTGCCCTTGTGTTCTTTTTTCAGAATCAGGGGCCTCTTTCGCAGGACATGGTGTTGACGCTTCACCTTTTCTTTATTCCGCCCATGCATTCCATTCCGCTGCCGTTCTATTTTCTGGTGATTGTAGCTTTCGCCCTGGGCGCGCTGCTCACCCTGAGCTTCCTTGTATGGGACAAGCTGAACCTCTCGGCCCGCCTGATGAAGCACAAATGGCACATCAGCAGCCTTGAACGCGAAATGGCCCAACTGCGCAAAAAGGCCGACATGGAAACTGCAAAGCGGAGCTTTTTTCATCGGAACAAGGAAAAAACCGATGCCGTGCAGCCGGCTCCGACTGTAGCCAGGCCGGTTTCAACCGCGGAAGAATCCCTTGCTCCTGACCCTGACAAGCAATAGCCGTTTCTGTTTTCCGGGCACTGCTGAAAAATCACGGCGGTGTCGAACAGCGGAGCAGGCCACGCGATATATGCTGGCTGCTCCGCTGTTGCTCACGCGGATCTCACACTCCCTTTTGCCATAAAGCACTGCCATGTCTGAACCCACTTTCAAGATGACCCCCATGTTTGAACACTACATGAGCATCAAGGCCGACCACCCTGATGCTCTGCTTTTTTATCGCATGGGCGACTTTTATGAGCTTTTCTTTGACGATGCAGAACTTGCGGCGCGTGAACTGCAGATAACCCTCACCAGTCGCAGCAGGGACCCGAACAATCCCATCCCCATGTGCGGTGTTCCCTGGCATGCCGTAGACACGTACGTGGCGCAGCTTGTGGACAAAGGCTATCATATTGCCATCTGCGATCAGGTAGAAGACCCCAAAACCTCAAAGGGACTGGTGAAAAGAGCTGTAACCAGCGTCAAGACTCCCGGAACCGTCCTTGATGACGCCAACCTGAGCACCAAAAGCCATAACTACCTTGGCGCACTCTGCCCCGGAAGCGACGCTGAAAAGGGCGGCTTTGCATGGCTGGACGTTTCCACCGGTCAATGGTCAGGCGTGGATTTCAGACGACAGACAGAGCTATGGCAGTGGGTGCTAAAAATGGCCCCCCGCGAACTTCTTGTGCCTGAAGGTTTCCAACCGCCCGCCCGCACTTTGCTTGAGGGTATACGCCTTGTGCGCCTGCCGCTAAGCCGTTTTGATCTCAAACGCTCTACCGAACGTGTGCTGGCTGCGCAAGGAGTGCGTGAAGCCGCCGCTCTTGGGCTTGAAGGCCGTGAGGAAATCATGCGAGCGTGCGGCGCATTGCTTGCATACCTTGCGCAAACACAAATGCGCAGCCCTGAACACCTGCAGCCCTTCCTGCGCCTGGATTTGAGCCGCAGACTTATTATCGATGAAGTTACAGAGCGCAATCTGGAAATTTTCACCCGCCTGAACGGGCGCAAGGGCAAGGGAACCTTGCGCCATGTGCTGGATGAGACCATGACGCCTATGGGCGGCCGTCTGCTGGAAGACATGTTGCGCCACCCCTGGCGGGAAATTTTCCCCATAGTTCGTATCCAGGACGCTGTGGAATGGTTCTATGTCGATGACGGCCGCCGGACCGCACTGCGCGAAGCTCTTAACGGCGTATATGATATGGAACGCCTTTCCACGCGCATCAGCCTCAATCAGGGCAGCCCACGCGACTTTATAGCCCTGCGCAACAGCCTGGCTGCCCTGCCGCAAGTTTTTACAGCTCTTATCGAACCCACAACGTCTCTCTTGCTGCGCCCGGATCAGGAAAAAGACGCCTCAGAAAACACTTCGCAAGAAAACGGCCTTACGCAGCCCCGCGCCCTGACCGAGCTTCTCAAGACCTGGGACGCTATGGAGGACTGCGCACAACTTCTGCAAAGCGCCCTTGTAGACAACCCGCCACCGGTCATTACTGACGGAGGCCTCTTTAAAAGCGGCTATAACGCCGAGCTGGACAGACTGCTGGACCTGGCCGAGCACGGCGAACAAAAACTGCAAGCCATGCTGGCCGAAGAACAGTCAACCACGGGCATTGCCAAGCTCAAGCTGGGCTATAACCGTGTGTTTGGCTACTACTTTGAAGTGTCACGGGCCGCCCACAGCGGTACTGTGCCTTACCACTTCATCCGCCGCCAAAGCCTTGCCAATGCCGAGCGCTTTACCACTGAGGCCCTGAAGAATCTTGAAGAAGAGCTGCTTTCCGCTTCAGACAAACGCAAGGCGCTGGAATATACCCTGTTTCAGGATTTGCGCCAGCATATGGCCGATCAGCGGGAACGTATCGCCCACATGGCTCAGCTGATAGCACATCTGGATTATTGGCAAAGCCTTGCGCAGGTAGGCCGCCTGAACAACTGGTGCAGGCCCGGGCTTGAAACTGACGGCAACCTGACCATCCGCGAAGGGCGACACCCTGTGGTAGAAGCCATGATCGGACGCGCCAATTTTGTCCCCAATGATTTCAGGCTGGATGAAAAGCGCCGCCTGTGCCTGCTTACCGGTCCCAACATGGCGGGCAAATCCACCGTGTTGCGTCAGGTAGCCATCATATGCCTTCTGGCACAGATGGGGTCAATGGTTCCTGCCACATCTGCCCGCCTTGGCCTTGTGGACAGACTTTTTTCCCGCGTAGGTGCTTCTGACAACCTGGCACAGGGGCAGAGCACCTTTATGGTGGAAATGATGGAGACTGCGCGCATTCTGCGTCAGGCCACAAAGCGCAGCCTCATTATTCTGGATGAAATAGGCCGCGGCACCAGCACCTATGACGGAGTGGCTCTGGCATGGGCCATGGTCGAAGATCTTTCCCGTCGCGCCCAAGGGGAGTTACGCACCCTCTTCGCCACACATTACCACGAACTTACTGCCCTTGAAGGCCGGGTAGATGGCGTTTTTACAATGAACATTGCCATCAGCGAGTACAGCGGTGATATTCTTTTCCTGCACAAGCTCGTTCCCGGCCCTGCTGACAGAAGCTATGGCGTTGAAGTGGCAAGACTGGCTGGCGTACCCGGCCCCGTAGTGCAGCGTGCCAGAGCCATTCTGGCAAATCTTGAACGCGGACGTGATGGAGCGCGAAGAGCGGTTGTTTCGGCCGTGTGCCTGCCCGGCATTGACCTGCCTGAGACCGGCCCCGAAGAAGACATGCCTGTTCTGCAGGCGGCTCCTCCACGATCCGAGCATCCCGTGATAGAGTTACTGCGCCAGATCGAACCGGAAGAATTAAGCCCTCTTGATGCCCTTAAAACACTTATGGAATGGAAAAAACTCTGGGGTGCACAATCCGGAAGCGCGGAGCAAGGCGAAAGCCCCGACAAACACGACGAAGGAAAAAACAGCCGTGGCTAACGGCAACCCATGGTCTACCCTCCAGTTCATTGCCGAGCGGCGTATCGAGGAGGCGCGGTCCCGAGGGGCCTTTGATAACCTGCCGGGGCAAGGGCGCCCTCTTGAACTTGAAGATATGAGCCATGTGCCGGAAGACTTACGCATGGCCTACAAAATTCTGCGAAATGCCGGTTATCTGCCTCCGGAATTGGCGGAGCGCAAAGAGCTGAACCGGCTGGTTGATCTGCTGGATCAATGTGAAGACGAGCAGGAACGTGTACGGCAGATGCAAAAGCTCCAATTTATGGTTGCACGCACCCGTATGCGCTATCAACGGCACATGTGTATCGAACAGGATGATCCTTATTACGACAGGCTGCTGGACAGGATATGCGCCGCTGGCAGGCCCAAAAGACTGTGTAGCGAATAGTTCCAGAGTGCATGTATCATTGTCGCAAGCGCTGCAAATCAAGACAGAGCCAACGACCAGAAACCTGTCAATCATACCGGTAACATCGTGCCCAACTCCGTTTTCCCCGGGTACAGCTTTCATGCCCGCCGCCTCGTTGCATACTGCCGCCTGCCTGCATAAAATAATCCCGAGGCAATTAACGCTTGAAGTTCCCGCCCTGTTTTCGTTTGGACCGGCCACCCGGTGGGCGGCAAAAGAAGTCTGCCAGGACCTGTACCCCTCCGAGGCCCTTTTTGCACTCTTTCTGGAGAGCCTCCCTGGATTTTTAATTATCATGCAGCCGGCGAGGGTTGCGGGGCTTCTTCTCTTCGTTCGGCTCTCTCTCCACGCCGCCACTGCCACCAGCGATACCGGCCCGTGCTGGATAATGGGAGTCACGTACGGGCCAGCCCGTTGTATTGTAACCGCCTCGGGCTAGCCAAAGACTGTTCAAGAATTATCTGCCCTAATACAGGTCGGAATCCGCTGGCAATCGTTCCCAGTAAATACGTCCTTTTTTGCGATATTTCCGCAGTAGTACATAAACGCTGCCAGGCCCGCCGTCATGTGGCTGCGCCGTGCAAAATGCCAGTACTACCCTTTTGAGTGGTTCCTGGGTCAGCCAGAGTTGCAGCTTTTCGCGCAAGATGCCGATGCCGTCAGGCGAATTGCGTCCACGCCCGGGAACGACCAGGACGGTACGCAATCCTTTATACCAACTGCCACGTAAAAAACCTCGCAGTGCTTCAAAGGCCTGTACGGCGTTAAGGCCGTGCAGATCAAGGTGGCCTTCCGGGCTGAGCGAACCTGCCCGCAGCTTGTTCATTATCATCTGGTCAAGCCCGACCACATGACCTTCAATGTATTCATCCGTAAAGGACAGGGCAAATTCCAGTTTGCCCTCCATAAAGTCCTGCAAGCTAAGCTGCCCTTGCGGTGGCGGAGTTCCTGCCTCAGGAGCAGGGGCAATGTCGCGGCCACGGCCTTGAAGGGGTTGCACCTGCCCCATGGCCTGCATAAAAATGGCGTCTTCATCTTCGCTTCGGCTGGAATTACCATTCTCTTCAGCCGCATCTGCGCAAATTTCCTTAATTTTGCAGGTATGACCGGGCTTGCCGATATTTTTTTTCATACCCGGCCTCTCCAGCCCACGGCCCTGCAACGAGTTTTTTTCCGGTTCAGAAGAATTTTCTCGAGCAGCAGCACATATGACCGAATTATTTTTTTTGCCTTTGTTTGTGGACTGTTGGCATGGCAAAGAACAGTGCTCCTCAAAAAGAAACGTGCCGGAGTGCTCCGTGTTTTTTTTCTTTCTTTTTGCGCCACCTTTTCCCGCAGGACAGACCAGACCAACAGCATTCAAAAAAAGCTCGCAATCTTCGGTATCGAGGCTGCCACCAGCCGCTGCGGTCTGCCCTCTAGACAGGCTGGCATGGCTGATACGACGCGACCTGTCCTGAGCGAAGCCGTTGCCAGGTTGACGCTTTTTATCTTTGTCCGGAAATTTTCCGGCAGCAAGAGAACGAAAAGGGTTTTCGCCAAACGATTCGGAGTTGCTCACATTTCACCTCCTACTAGAAATTGCCTGAAAAAAAAGCCGCGGCACGCCGCGGCTTTTCAGTTTGATCGGGAGAAAGTCTTATTGTCCCGCAGGCGCTGCCGGAGCCTCGGCAGGAGCACTCTGGGTTTCAGCCGGCGCGGTCGTGCCGGGAAGTGCCGACTCAATCGGCGCAGGAGCCGGTTTCGGCGCAACGGGATCCTCAATCTTCACGTTAAGAATTGTAGATTCGCTGCTGGGGCGCGAGCTGCTCACATAGGTATAGCTCAGCGAAGTGATGACAAATATCACGGCCATGAGCGTGGTCAGCTTGGCAAGTATGCCGCCAGCGCCGCCGCTGCCGAAAACAGAAGTATTGCCTCCGCCGAATATGACGCCCATGCCCTCCTTGCCCGACTGCAGGAGTACAAGGATAACAAGCAACACGCATACAATGATATGCAGCGTAAGAATAAGAGTCTGCACGTATTCCTCCTCGCCGTCCGGCCACAGCCCGATGGCGCGCCAGAAGTTGGGCATCAGGCCCCGATAATTTGTAAGAAGCTTTGCGCCTCTAAAGAGGCTCCTCCTACCAAAAGACCATCCACATTGTCAAGGGCGATAAGTGCTCCGGCATTATCCGGTTTTACGCTGCCGCCATACAAAATCGGCAGTTTTTTGCCGGAATCACCCACAAATCTTTCAAGCAAGGCCCGCGTAACGCCGTGCGCCTCACGTACTTCACCAGGGCCAGCCACCTTGCCTGTACCTATGGCCCACACGGGTTCATAGGCGATGGCCAAGCGCCCCGGCAGGGTTTCACCAGCCATACCGTCGGGTCTGGCTTCAAAAAAAGCCGTCAGCTGCCGCTCAAGTACAGCATAAAGGCTGCCCTGTTCACGCTCTTCAAGTTTTTCCCCTATGCAAAGCATGGTTTTGAGGCCATGGCTAAGGGCAAACACAGCCTTGCGGGCCACAAGCTCATCACTCTCGCCAAAGACATGCCTGCGTTCGGAATGTCCGGCAAGCCCCCATTGCGCCCCGACATCACGCAGCATATCAACAGAGATTTCACCCGTAAAAGCACCTTCCGGCGCGGGGTAAAAATTCTGCCCGCCTACAGCCAGCCCTTTTTTACCGTCAAATACACGAGCTACGCTCTCAATGGCGGTAAAAGGCGGAAAGACGATAACTTCGCGTCCCGCAGGTAAAATTTCGGGCAAAACGGCCGCAAGCTCGCCAGCGGTTGTGGCGGCCTGAGTACGGTCTTTGTACATCTTCCAGTTTGCAGCGATAATCTTGTGCATACATACCCCTTGCGGCGTTAAAGCTGACAGGAATTCAGCTCGCACTGGTAAATAAGGGCGTCTTCCCCCGTATCGGCATAATACTTACGGCGCAGGCCGACGCGTTTGAAGCCGCAACGTTCGTACAGGCTAATGGCTGGCGTATTACTATCCCGTACTTCAAGCAGAATTTTATGCATATCCATTTTACGCGCCAGACGCAAGACAGTACGCAGGATGCGCAAACCATGCCCCTGTCGTCGCAGATGGGGCCGCACCGCCAGATTGAGTATTTCCAGCTCGTCTTCGGTGTGGTAGATGGAGATATAGCCCACAAGGTCATTCTCGCAACCCAGGCCAAAAGCGGCAAACGCTTTTTGCCCGAAGGCGGCGCGACATTGCTCTTCAGACCAGGGCAGAGTAAAACACTCCCGCTCAATGGCGGCCATTTCCACCGCATGCCGCGCATCGAGCCGCAACATGCGCCACACTTGCCCCGTGGGTATACTCATGAAAACGATTCCTTACACCGGCCTGAAAAATCCTGCCCACAGCCTCGAGGTGGTGGACAATGAAAACAGGCCATTATGCATAATGCCTGACGAAGACGTCATCCGCCAGCGCCTGCCGCATCGCGCGGTGGCCTTGCTTGTGAGCGATAGAAACGGCCAAGCCCTGCTGACACGGAGCAGTCAGGGCTGGTGTTTTTCATCTCATGGCCGCGTACCAGCAGGCATGGCGTGTGAATACCGCGTCCGGGAAATTTTGCTCAACGACTGGGGCTATGAGGGAAAACAGATTTCCGCCCTTGGACTCATAGCCCCAGGCCTTGAAAATGCCATGACCTTCTTACATCTGTTTACGGCCAGACTGCCGCGCACCATCATTGCCGCCAAGGCCGCCGACCGGGACCGGCACCTGCTGGTGGACCGGGATGAACTCAAGGGGCTGGGTACGCACTTTGCTGACCTTCTTTCTCCCCTTATGCGCACTGCCATACAAAGACAGTATCTTTTCCCTGCATGACGACTCCACCCACCCCGCTCCTGGGAGATGTCCACAGGGTATCTATCAAAAGTCCTCAGTTGGTAGAGCTTAGCAAGTCCACGGCCAGAGCGTGCAGGCGTCCGTTGCTGGCAAGCAAAGGTTCGCCAAATTGCAGCGGATCGCCGTTAAGATTGCTTACACGCCCGCCCGCCTCTTCGACCAGCAGCATGCCAGCAGCGTAGTCCCAGGGTTTGAGTCCGGCCTCATAAAAAATATCCAGCTTGCCGCAGGCCACATAGGCAAGGTCAATGGAGGCCGCGCCGATACGCCGCACTCCCTGGGCAATGGGCAACACCAGGGCAAGCCGCTCCATAACCTCAGGCAGGCGCGCCGCAATATCATAGGGAAAGCCCGTACCCACAAGAGCGTCCCCCAGGCTGTCTACCCCGCTGACTGCAATGCGTGAATCATTACAAAACGCACCATACCCACGGGCTGCCCAGTAACAACGGCGCAGCATCGGCACGTTCACAACCCCGAGTTCAACCCGTCCTTGATGCCATAACGCAACAGATGTGCCGACCTGGGGGATACGGTGTACGAGATTTGTCGTGCCGTCCACAGGGTCGATAATCCAGCAGGTATCTTTGGGGGCAGAATCTTCCTGGCTGCTTTCTTCAGCCAAAAAGCATGCTCCTGGTACAAGGTCCGCGAGTTTTTCTTTCAAAAAATTTTCAACGGCCAGATCAGTCTGGGTCACCAGATCAATACTGCCCTTGTGACGGACATTGCTGGGCTGAAACCAGTGTTCACGCACGATTTCGCCGCTTTGCAGCACGATATCTACACAGCGCTTGCGAATGGAATTAACATCAATCATGGCAAATCCTTGGACATTGGCTGACAGGATATGGCCGCCGGCCGGACGCTCCGGCCATAAAAGCGGTGAAAAGGCATCACAGTTGCCCATTGTCTATGCAGCGTTGAACCGTCCCAGGGCAATATATCCTTTGCACAATATGAAAAAGTTTATCACCGAAGACCATCAACCGCCATGTGCAAATTTTCAACATACCCGCATGTGAATCAGACAACACCGCTTCCAGCTGCTTGATTTGTGCTTTTAAGATCGCCGATCCGCATGTGTAACAAGCTGTTAAACGCTATAAAGCAGCAAGCGGCCTGATCTGCTGAACTGTAGGCAAACATTTTGATACATCCACCATGGTACGGCAGGCAGCATAAAAAATTTTTGCTATGTGCCGGCAGCATGTACTCTCAGCGGATCAACTTGAAGCTTCGCTTGATGTATATATCTGGACAGGCAACGGAAAGGCCGCGCAAATGTTGCAAACTCTTTTCGCGACAGGCGGTGTTCTTGGCGCAAGAGAAGTCGAGGCAATCTAATTGATAAAAACGGAGCGGTATGTTTCCCGGTCAAGCATCGCTCTGGCAGTGCCGCGCAGTACGGTGGTAAGCGGATCCTTGTCCACAAAAACCTTGAGGCGGGTTTCGCGGGAGATATACTGATCAAGCCCCTTCAGCAGTGAACCGCCGCCAGCCATGAGCATGCCGTTGCGGTAAATATCTGCCGCCAGTTCTGGAGGTGTTTTTTCGAGAGCGCGCAGGACAACTTCCAGAATGGCCTGTACAGGCTCACGCAGGGCCTCTCGAATATGCGCTTCGGTTACCTTGACTACGCGCGGGCAGCCACGCACCATGTCTTTACCTGAAACTTCAAGGATGGGTGCATTGGGCATGGGAACAGCCGCCCCAATGATTTTTTTAACGTTTTCAGCGGTATTGTCACCCACTTCCATACGAAAGGCGTCACGCATAAAACGCTGCACCGCCAGATTCATCGTGTCGCCAGCCACCCGGACGGACTGGGAGTTGGCAACACCCGACAGCGTAATAACAGCCACTTCGCTTGTGCCGCCGCCAATATCCAGCACCAGGTTGCCCAAAGGCTCATGAATGGGCAGGTCAGCCCCTATGGCAGCGGCCATAGGTTCTTCTATCATGGAAATATCAACAGCCCCCGCCAACATGGCGGAATCGATGACAGCCCTTTTCTCTACCTGGGTAATTCCGGTGGGGATACAGACGGCCATGGACGGCCTGACCAGACGCAGGCCGCTGATGGCCTTTTGTACAAAATAGGAAATCATGGCCCGAGTGACGTCAAAATCAGCAATAACGCCGTCTTTCATAGGCCGTACGGCGCGGATACTCCGTGGTGTGCGACCGATGTATTCCTTGGCGGCAGCTCCCACAGCCAGAATTTTGCCCGTATTCGCATCAAGAGCCACTACCGAGGGTTCATTGACAACAATGCCATGCGCCCTGGTGTAAAGCAAAGTATTGGCCGTACCCAGGTCCATAGCGATGTCTTTGGACAAAAAGCGGAAAAGACGCCGCAAAAACATGACTAATATTCTTTCTCTGGTGGCATGGGAGCACTATCCGGGTCATATGCCTGGGGTCCGTCGCTGTGCACTCTGGCCTTGGGCAGCATGCCGCGAAGACGGACCTTGAGATACAGATTTTCAAGAAACAGGGCCAGATGATCAACAGCCTGACGCACAAAACTGCGCATGGATTCATCAATCTGCCGCGGCTGCGTATGTGCCAGACACAAAACGCCGCGTGTACTCTTGTTGACCATAACCGGCATACAGATGGCAGCCTGAAAATCCGGCATATCAGGCAGTTTGCCGAAAAGCACCGCCGAGGGCGCACCTTCTACGCCTTCGGCCATGACAGGCTGGTCATTACGAAAAACCCAGCCCGTGATACCGCTACCCATGGGCAGAATCAACGGTTCCTGTCCGTCAAGCAGCAGGCGTACAGATTCGGCCTCAACGCAGTATGTTTCGCCCGGCGTATCAACAGAGGCAAAAGCACAGTAGTCAAAACCAGTGGCTTCGACCATAATGCGCAGATAGTTTTGCAAAAATTGCGGCCAGCGTTTGTAGCGGAAGCGCAGGTCCTGAATAACTCCCAGTTCCACAAAGTAGCGCGGGATATCCCCGGCAAGCTCCTGACGTCCCCTGCTGCCCTGCTGGCGGGCCACAAGCTCGGCGAACATCTGAAGTATCTTGTGATCTTTGTCAGAAAAGGAGTACTGCCTCTTACTGTCAACGCATAATGCGCCGCCGGTGGGCACGGGGCAGCCCATGAAAGCCTTGATGTTGGCTTCTTCGCCACCGGAATAATAGCCAAGATTGCTCTGACGCTGGTCAAAATTGGGAACGAGCAGCGGCTGTCGATTGCGCACAATCCAGCCTACCAGCCCCTTGCCGGGCAGCACGGTGGAATTGCCGCCGACCTTGTCTCCCAGGCTGAACGAGGCTGCCAGATGATGCAACTCGCCTTCTTCATCGGGCAGGAACAATACGACGGAATACGCGTCAAAAACGCTGCAAACGATACTGAGTATATGCTTTTCCAATGTGTTTTCAGTCATGATGATGCGGGTTTTATGGTGAGGCGGGCTGGCCGCGTGAATATCTGGGAAGCACATTTCTTGTAGCAAAGCGTACCGCCCCCGGCAACTGCTTTTGCGCCGTTTCAATGCAGAGACCCAGCGGTTTTCGGGGAGACAGTCAATTTCAGCCATTCCGAAACAGGCCAAATGAGCCAGTATTGCGAAAAACGCTTATTTACCTGTAGTGACTACTGGAATTATTTTTAAAATAAGTATAAAAAATTAAAAAATCAGGTATCAGGATACGCGGATGATAAAATGGCAAGAGGTCTTCAGCAAAAATGGTCACCCCTGGAAGGACGCAACCTGCCTGTCCGCTCCGGTGGCCATAAGCGACCTTGCGTCACTCAAGCATTTTCTTGATGCCGTACACATACGATTTTGCCTGGTAAAACCGTATCAGGAAAATAAAAACTACCCGGTTGTCGAAGGGCGTGAACTTCTACCCTCTTTTGACAATGACATGTTTGAATATAAAGACCTGCCTGGCTTTGCCATGGTGGCCTTTGCCCGCCAGCTCGACTATTTCTCTGAAATATTCCAGTTCGACAAGCTCCACCCCGTAATAACAGAAGGTGAAGGGGCCTCCTGCCCACTGGAAAATCAGGTAATGGGGCAAAACCTGCAAACCCTTGCCTCCCGTCTGCCGCGTATGCACCAGGAGGTATTCCGCCACCAGTTTCGTTCCACTGACACGGTGCTGCTTGAAAATTATCCGGCATTGATGCCCTACCTGCTCAATATGGACAGGGCACAGGTTTTGGCCTGGGATGCTGACAACCAATTTCATCTTGCTGGAATTTTTGCCTCTTTTCCTTCCGATATTGATAGCGAACTCAAGCGCTTCGGCATACGCATAGGCAAGTTTGTCTATGGTGACAGCGATATTTATGAGCGAAACCGCATGTTTGTCTATCAATACCTCATGGAGCTTTACGGTTTCCCCATTGTGTCTGAACGGCGTACGTCCAGCGCCCTATTCTCCCGCAAACTCCACAAGATGGGCGAGCATTTTCTTTTGCGCGTTCTCGGTCAGACAGACAGGACCATTACAACGTATACCGCCACCGGGGAAAACATGCGGTACCCCCTGCTGGAAAAAGTGGCTCTGGTGGCTGTGGATGCCGATCACGACGAGGCGCTTGAAATTATTGACCGTGACGGTTTTTTTCTCGACAAACCCCGGCGTGTGGTCATCTTGCGGGTACGATACCGCCAGCACAGCTTTGATTCCAGCAACGTGCGCCAGGACCGTGCCCTTTCTGTGGTGGCCCAGGAAGTACTGCATCCGCTCACCGGCGAACCGCTCAAGGGCCTGAATCTTATCAAAGACACTTCGAATATGTTTTTGCGCCTTAATGACATTGTGCGGGGCGAGTTTACCGGGCGAATCATCTTCAAGCGCACCGAGGTAGTGGAAAACACCGATACCCACGAAAAACGCCTTAAGTTCCTGTACAGCTGGCTCACCAAGCACCAACGACGCATGATCAGTTACAGTGACGAGTTTTTTGCAAATGTCAGCAAGGTGCTGTGCAACTACCTCTATTCACCTGACAACGACGAAGTGTTTGACGGGCTGCGTGAGCTTTATCAAGACGTATGCACGCGCTTCAGCTATATCCAGCAAGCCAGACGTGTGCGCATTCTTGAGGACCTGTGCGCCCGCACCTGCAAAGGCGTACACATCACCTATCGGCAGATGATGAGTGAAGCAGTGGCCCTGCTCAACGAACTGAAATTCGAGATCGTCAACTTCTTTCCGGCGCTGGTTGACGCTGTTATTGACTGCGTTGAAAAAATTTTGCGAGACCGCTACCTTCAGCGCCAGTATCTGGAACCGCCAGAGGACAACCTGACTCCTGCCGGACTGGAAATTCGTAAGAACTACGGACGCCTCGTCTCCCTTCTGGATGGCTTCAAGGCCGTGCGGAAGGCAAGAACAGGCAAGGAAAACATTGTAGCATGAGTTTAGCTTTTTTTTACCTTGCTCCTGAAAAGTGGGCAAAGGAAGTTTGTCTTGAAGACCAGGAAGCCCGCCACCTGAGTCAGGTTTTACGGCTTGGCCCCGGAAATGAGGTGGGCCTGCTGGATGGTCGGGGCCGCAAAGGCCGCTTTATTGTACGCAAGGCAGGCAAAAAAAACGTCCAGCTTGAATGCATCAGCGAAGAGCGTCTGCCACTGCCCGAAGCCCGGGCGATAATAGCCCTTGCGTTCAGCAAGGCTGTACGCCGGGGATTTTTCATGGAAAAGGCCGTAGAGTTAGGCGCTCACGGCATCTGGCTTTGGCAGGGCGACCACAGCCAGGGCAAACTTTCAGCCGCAGCCGAAGAGGCGTGCCATGGTCAGCTTGTGGCCGGGGCCAAACAGTGCGGCAACCCCTGGCTGCCCGAAATACGTGGTCTCGCCAATGGGGTTGACGAACTGGCAACTCTTGCCGCCGGGGCCGATCACCGGATTTTGCCGTGGGAGGCACAGGATAATGTACCCATGCTTACCCCCGCCCTGGCAGGCCAGCCGGGTCTGAGCGTGTATGTCATCGGGCCTGAAGGCGGCTTTTCATCACGTGAGCTGGATATGCTCAAGCGGTCCGGGTTTGTTGCGGTAAGTCTGGGCGCCCGTGTGCTGCGTTGCGAGACAGCGGCCACCCTGTGCCTGGGGCTGCACTGGTGGGCCTCGCAACTGCCGGAAAAGAGCTGTCCCAAAATGGAGCCTGGGGCATGAGTGTAAGCAAGCCCCTGCCTGAGCGCATGCGCCCGGATGATCTGGCCCTTTTTCTTGGGCAGACACATCTCGGCAGCCGCCTTCGTTCCCTCATGCAGGCCAAGCGCCTGCCGAGCCTGCTGTTTTTTGGCCCCCCGGGTTGCGGAAAATCCACACTGGCCCTTTTGCTGGCCAAGGGCACAGGAAAAACTTTTCTGCGCCTGAGTGCGCCCGAAGCCGGATTGCAGCACCTGCGACGGTCGCTTTCAGGCATTGAAATTCTTGTGCTGGATGAACTGCACCGCTTTTCCAAAGCCCAGCAGGATTTTTTTCTGCCCCTGGTGGAATCGGGTGACCTGACCCTGCTCGCCACAACGACGGAAAATCCTTCCTTCAGTGTAACGCGACAGCTCCTTTCACGCTTGCATGTGCTCCGCCTCCGCCCGCTGGGCCGTACAGAACTTGTGGAGCTGGCACGCCGCGGTGCGATGGACCTGCAGGTGGAAATGCCTGACGAGCTGGCCGAACTTCTGGCAGGAGTGGCCCACGGAGATGCGCGCACACTGCTGAACCTTGTGGAATATGTGGCAGCCCTGCCCTCTGATTTGCGCGAGATCGAGCATATAAAAGCCGCCCTGCCCGAAGTGCTGGTACGCCACGACAAGGACGGTGACAACCATTACGAGCTTGCTTCAGCCCTCATCAAGTCCATTCGTGGAAGTGATGTGGACGCGGCCCTCTACTACCTGGCCTGCCTTCTTGAAGGCGGCGAAGATCCCCGCTTCATCTGCCGCCGCCTTATTCTTTCCGCCTCTGAAGATGTGGGCCTGGCCGATCCCAATGCCTTGCAGCTGGCCGTGGCATGCCAGCAGGCCGTAGAATTCGTCGGCATGCCAGAAGGCTTCATTCCGCTTGCGGAAACTGTGACCTACCTGGCGCTGGCGCGCAAAAGCAATGCGACGTACGCTGCGTACCTTAACGCGCAGCGTGAAATCAAGCTCAACGGGTCGCATCCGGTTCCCCTTCACCTGCGCAACCCTTCCACGCAAATGCATAAAGAATGGGGATACGGCAAAGAATACAAATATCCCCACAACTATCCGGACTCCTGGATTCAGCAGACCTATCTGCCGCAAGAACTTGAAGGACGGCGCTTTTACCAGCCGCGCGATAACGGCGAAGAGCCTCGCCTCACGCAATGGTGGCGCAGGCTGCACAAAATCAAAAAGACGGAAGAATAGGTATGCACCCTTTTATCGAAGGCGAGTTTGCAAAAAAATTTCTCACTGGCGATACCTATGCAAGCCAGGAAACACACACAGGTTTTTTCACCCGTCTGATGCCCTCTCTGAGCTTTTACAGCCGCCTTTTCGGCGGCCCTTTACGATGGCTCTGCGCCAGAGCTGCCAAAGGCAAATGCGACGACAGCGCATGGGTACACGCCAGCGTATGGGTCTCAGACCTTATGGAACGCATCGGTTGCCCCATTGAAGTGCAAGGCATGAACGCCATTGAAGAAGTGGGCGGCCCGTGCCTTTTTGTAGCCAATCATATGAGCACGCTGGAAACATTCATGCTGCCCGGCATGATACGCCCGCGCATGCCCGTCACCTTTGTGGTTAAAAAAAGCCTGACCACCATGCCCCTTTTCGGTCCTGTCATGCGCTCACGCGACCCCATTGTGCTTGGGCGTTCCAACCCGCGTGAAGACCTTGCCGCGGTGCTTGAGGGCGGCCTGGAGCGCCTTAATAAAGGCATTTCCATTATTGTTTTTCCGCAAAGTACGCGAGCGCTCAACTTCGATCAGCGGCACTTCAACACCATCGGCATAAAACTCGCCCGCAAAGCCGGCGTCCCCCTGATACCCCTGGCCCTTAAAACAGACGCTTGGGGGCAGGGGCAAAAAATAAAGGAGCTTGGCCCTGTAAAGCCGGGAATGCCCGTGCGATACTGCTTTGCCAGCCCCGTACACATTCAGGGGCAAGGCAAGGAAGAACACGCCGCCATCTGCCGCCACATTGCCGAACATCTTGAAAACTGGCAGCGCCTGGATGGAATCAACGCCAGGGCCGTCTGATCAGCCCACTTTTCTATCTCACAAAACAGCAGCGGCCCGCCGGTACTTCCGGCGGGCCGCTTTTATGGCAAAATCTTCATCAGTGTCATTAATAATGCGCTCCACGGCTGGCCTTGCAGTGTGACAGAGCCGCATCGGTCCTTGCAACTGAAGCTTCGCGAGGCAAGCAGCATGTTGTTGACGAAAAAGGCGCTGTTCCAGACCTTAGCTGCCCTGCGCGGAAGACTCGGTTGCAGCCAGTTTTTTTTGCAGACGCTTGCAGTACAGAGAAAAGAAAAAATTGGCGATGGGGCGGATGGATATAACAGCAAAAAAAAGAAGAAAGTACAGCAGCGAATCAATGAGCATCATGGGGGTTGAGCGATCTTCAAAGCCCATACCGCTCAAAAAACCATGCAGTTTAAGAATCACGGCGCATATAATAAAAAAAATGCCGATCCCATACATAAAGCATCTGTCTTTGGCTTTTCGTAGCTGCTTTTCCATTCCTCTCCACCTTCATAAAAAATAAACGGCGCCTTGTCCGGCACACTCCGTTTCGGAGCATCGGAATATGACATAGAAACATTTTCCACGCCAGCCCTGCTTGCGGCTTTCCGGTGGCTGTCTGCCGCTTATCATGGCAAAGCGGCTGCGGCAGAAGGCTTGCCCCTACCGCAGCCGCTTTATTCTGTACTGCTGCAATCGTCACACCACAGTGCGCCCCTGATCATGTCCATTCAAGCAAACGCCTTTGCCCGTTCAGGGAGCGAAGGTGAGTAGCGTCCTGACCGACTTCAAGGCAGCCCAGATACTCTCCCTGCCCGCTTTTCAGGGATAAATACTGAATATGAATGAACTTACCGCCAAGCTCCAGCCAAAATTCCGCTTTATCCCTTTCACCCTTTTTAAACGCTTCCAGTATTTCCGTAACCATATGAACGGATTTGGAGGGGTGACAGTTTTTTACCTCGCGGCCGATCACGGCTGCGCTTCTGGGAAAGATCCGGTGCGCACTGTCGGAATAGTAGGCTACTTTGTCGTCAGCGCCCACAAAACTGATGTCCACAGGCAGATTGCAAAGGATGGCATCCACCACCTGCTCTGGCAGTTTGCCGGTAGAAAGGTCAACAAATCCTGTTTGCGCCGTTTTTTCATGCCCGGTTGAAGACGCTGGGGCGACCCATTGACTGTCCGGGACAATATCAAAGGAATAGCCGATTTCATCATCTCCCTGGCGGCAGCGTCCCCAGTCCGCATCAGTCAGCAACTGAAGGCTCATGGGAAACAGAATATTTTCTTCTTTCCGGAACATTTCATCAACTTCATCCACAAGCTCTTTCAGAGCCTCGATGATGCTGCTTCTGTCGTCTGTATCAAGCAGGTCTTGCCCCCGCCGGAACAAATGCCTGATATCGTCATGCACTTCCCACATGACCTTGCCGGGGGCGCTCAGGTCATGCAGCTCCAGCAAGGGGAACAACTGGTTTTCCTTACGCACGTAATGTGTCTGGATATCAGCCAGATCCAGCGTCAATGCCTTGAGACGGCCCACAGCAAAAGGCCATGATTTTTCACCGGCCTCGCCGGAAACCAGATCAAGGGTGTCTCTGATTTCAGCAGTGAGTTTTTTGGCCCGCATATTTTCTTTCAGATAGGTGTCCACCGGATGCCCTGGGGGAACCTGCGGCATCTCCTGACCTTCAAGCGCATTCTGAAACAGGGCCGCATGCAGGTGGCACATTTTTTTTATCTCTGCTTCCGGCATTCCTTCGTTAACAAGGGTCTGCTCAAGGGAAGCGATTTCTTCCGGGCTAATGTCGCCGACGGTTTTATTGAATTTTTCCTGCAGGGTCGCAAATTCCACGCCCTCATGCAATTCCTTGATGATTTCCTTGAGCATAGTCAGCCGCTGCTCTCGCGATGCCTTGCCTGAAAATTGCGCCTGTAACACCACCGGCGGCACTATTTCGACCGGTTGTCCTGTCTGGGCCATGATTTCTCCGGCAATGAACAGCAGCAGGGAAAGCACACTTTCATTGCCCATGCCTGCGGCCTTTTCGACCGTGGCAATACGCCCCACAGTTTGCCGTAAGAGCGGATTTTTCAGTTTTTCAAAACTACCGTTATGCAGGGCCAGCGATTCTATCAAAAAAGGATATTCGCTTGTCAGGAAGTGAATGGTCGTATCTTTTGTGAGCAACATAAACACCTCGAACGTTTCTGTGCTTGTCGTGCTGCAACGCAGTTCCATGCGAAAGCGACAAGCTCAAGTAGCATGCTAGATGGGCGGAGTAATGGTTACCAGCAGCCGCATGCGTGTTGTGGCTTCAACTCCGTGCGGTTCACGAATTTCTGACACAAGAATGTCTCCCGCCTTTGCGGGCAGCTTTGCATCGTCAGCGCCGAGAAAAAAGCCGTCTCCTTCCAACACCAGTATGGACAGTTCGCCGTCAAGGTCGTGCGAATGAACAGGAAAGGTTACCCCGGCATCGAGGTTGAAATTGATCATCTTGAAATAAGGAGAATCCTCCACAAGAAAAAAACGCTTCATGGCGTTGGCCGAAAACTCTCTCGTTGATTCAAGTTGCAGAATCTTCATGTTTTTTCCTTCGCTGTTCTGGCTGTTGTATGGTGTAATCACGCCTGGCATCTTTGCTATACACAGACGGAGTATCTGATTCTGTGAGTATACGCACAATTCATTGAAAACCTTTTTCAACTTGTCAGTATTACGATATGCTGCGGCCTTTCATTGTCAACAGTAAAGATGCCTATCTGTGGCTCCCGCAGACAGCAGATGTGGCGGATGCTCGGGCGCGCATCTGCCGTAATCATATAACTATGCTTAAATATAGTATTTATTTAACGTTGGTGCATTTTCATTTTGAAAAAACGTATTCTCAAAAACAACACACACCGTGGGCGACAGCGCAAAAAACCCCCGGTCGGATGCGAAGATCCACAACAGGGGGCTTATGGACAAATCCACCAACTTCACGGCAGATTACGAGTGTTACGCGGGATAATATTTTCCCGTACAGGACTGCACGTCAATGGCAATAACGCCCGTCATCTTGAGCATGGATTCGGGATATACCCTGCCGGTATGATGCGGCGCATATTTGGCCACAAAAGCATCTAGAACAGCGAGCTTCAGCGCAGAGTCTTCAACTAGGGCCGCCCTGCCTCTTATTATGACGCTTTCATACGTGGTATTGGTGTCACAGGGCAGTTTGTCATCATGCACAAGCCCGAGCATTTTCTCCACCTCAAAGCCCACACGGGAATCCTTTTTTATGTTGGTCAGCTTTTCTCCCACGGTCAAACCGTGAATAAATATCTGCCCCTGAAAAAAAACAAAATGCACGGGCGTGATGTATGGAAAGCCATCCCCCCCCATACTGGCCAGTCTGCCTACAGGTTCCGTGTCCAGCAGAACGTGTATTTCCTCTTCAGCCAATGGATATTTTTTCATTCTTGCCTGCATAGGTTTCCTCTATTATGATATTTTGACCTCTAAGATAGCAAGAAACAGATAGCATTGAACAGGGACAGTTTTATTTTTTTTAACCTGACGCTTCAAGCCGGTTCAATCAGTGAGCCAGTCCACATCTTCAGACTTTCGTAAGGTGCGGCACGTACGCATCGTGGGAAAAAGTATGCTATATCTGAATGCTGCCGGTAAAATCCCCCTCTATCAACAGCTTTATGAGCAGATAAAAAAAGAAATTCTTGCAGGAATAAGGAGCGCTGACGCCGGGTTGCCCTCCATACGCACCATGGCAAAAGAACTGCAGCTTGGCAAAAATACGGTTGAGAATGCCTATGCCCAGCTTGTTCTTGAGGGCTATGTACGCGTACGCCCTGGCAGCGGATACAGGGTGAATCGCGTATACAGCCACATGAATGCGTCCGAGCTACCCCATGTCAACACCGGTATGATCATGTCGGACGAAAAAAAAACGACATCACAGAAACACATCGACTACGATTTCAATTACGAAAATCTGGATGCTTCAATTTTCCCCGCCGCCATATGGCGCAGGTTGATGGCCGACATTCTGTCGTCTCTTCATAAAAACAGCCGTCAGGCGGTGGATATGCATGCGTACGGAGATGCCTGTGGCAGTTTTTCCCTGCGCAGCGAACTGGTTTCCTATCTTTATCGTAGCCGCGGAGTCTGCTGCACCCCTGAGCAGGTGATCATATGCAGCGGCCTGCAGCCCGCAATCATTGCCGTCATGTGCCTGCTTCAAGAGAAATGCGCTCTTGTTGCCATGGAAGATCCCGGCTATGCAGGAGCCAGGGCAGCCTATGAACTTTTCAATGCAGACATACTTTCTGTCCCTGTAAAGAGCGATGGCATTGACATCGAAAACCTTGCGGCATCATCTGCCGGACTTGTTCATATTGCACCTTCGCACCAGTTTCCCACAGGGGTCGTCATGCCCATTTGCAGACGCATAAAGCTTCTGGAATGGGCCGCAAAAAATGACGGATTTATAATCGAAGATGATTATGACAGCGAGCTGCGCTATCACGGCAGGCCCATCCCCTCGCTACAGTCCATTGATGAAAACGGCCGTGTCATTTATATGGGAACATTTTCAAAAGTGCTTTCTCCGGGTATACGCATGTCTTATATGGTGCTGCCGCCCCTGCTTGCCGCCAGATTCAGCTCCGTTTTTTCGGACTTCCAGTGCACTGTCCCCTGGCTTGAGCAGGCGGTTTTGAGCAGTTTCATAAAACAGGGGCACTGGGAAAAACATTTAAGAAAAATCTGCCTGCTCAAGAAAAAAAAGCATGACCTCTTTGTACACACCGTTGACCGCCTGTTTGGCAAACGCGTACGCATACACGGGCATAATGCCGGCCTGCACCTTTTATTGGAATTTCCTGCAGGTCCGGACGAAGCAAGCCTTGTGGCAAAGGCCGCCACTTGCGGTGTACGTGTATACCCAGCCTCGCCTTTCTGGCGAAACAGGGAACACAGCCCCGCCAACTGTCTGTTCCTGGGCTACGGCACGTTGACTGAGCCGGATATCATAACTGCCTTGGAACGGCTTGAAAAAGTATGGTTTTGCCCTGAAGGCATATAGGAATTGCATCTTGAAAACAGATAAGACGGATGCGTATGCCTGTGTTATACCATCGCCATCGATGAGGTTTTTCATGAAAAGACTTTCAGAGGCGACCATGTGGCAGGCGCTGCTTGACTGCGACCCGTCTTATGACGGACAATTTTTTTATGCGGTAAAAACCGTGGGCGCATACTGCCGCCCTTCTTGCAAGTCGCGGGCACCGCTGCGAAAAAATGTTTTATACTTCCAGACAGCGGCCGAGGCGGAACAGGCCGGGCTGCGCCCTTGCAAGCGTTGCCGTCCTGATCTGGAAAAATACAACCCTGCGGCGCGCCTTGCCGGACAGGCCAAAAAGCTCATCGACGGCCATTTCGACAAACGCGCCCGCCTGCAAGCAGAACTCAAGCATCTTGGTATTTCGCAAAGCCATCTGGCGGTTGTTTTTCGGCAACACTATGGCCTGACGCCAGTACAATACCTTGGTCATGTCCGAGAACGGCGGGCTTGCGCGCTGCTGGAAAACACAAGCATGCCCATCACCGACATTGCCGCTACCATCGGCTTTGAAAGCCTGGCTTCATTTTATGCGTTTTTCAAAAAGCAGACAGGCACAAGCCCCGCGAAATTCCGTCAACAAGCACATTGTTCAGTAATCGCAGATTGACGCACTTGCTCACATTACCGCAACAATACCTGAAAAGGCATACTGCCTGTGACAATGCGCCGACAATTGGAGTTACACCATGAAAAATTTATGGTTTTACACCTGCCCCATCGGCAAGATCGGCATAGTTGAAAAAAATGGAGCCATCTGCCAGGTGTTTTTCAGTACAGAAGCTCCACCTGACGGCTTTACGCTACAAAAAAGCCCGGTTATCGAAAGAGCGGAACATCAGCTTACGGAATATTTCGCAGGTGATAGAAAAGAATTTGACTTACCCCTGGACCTCGGCGGCACGGAATTTCAGGCAACGGTATGGCAGGCGCTACAGACCATTCCAGCCGGAGAAACGCGCAGCTACAAAGATGTGGCCGTCATGATCGGCAAGCCCGGCGCCAGTCGCGCTGTGGGCATGGCCAACAACCGCAACCCGGTTGCCATCATTGTTCCCTGCCACCGTGTCATCGGGCATGACGGCAGCCTTACTGGATATGCGGGTGGCCTTGCCATCAAGCAATACCTGCTTGACCATGAAAAAATGTGGCCACCAGAGAGAACCCATGCCCAATACACATTATTTTGAATATGGCGAAAAAGAAAAATCATGGCTTAAGTCGCGCGATCCGGTGCTGGCCGCCGCTATGGAAGAAATCGGACACATCCGGCGCGAAGTTACGCCGGACATTTTCAACGCGCTTTTAAATTCCATCGTAGGGCAACAGATATCAACAAAGGCACAGGCCACCATCTGGAAGCGCATGCGGGAGCAGTTCTGCCCCATAACACCGGAAAACATAGGAACAATAAGCGCGGAAAGCCTGCAAACCTGCGGCATATCCATGCGTAAGGCGGCCTATATCAAGAGTATTACCGAAGCTGTGCTGGATGGAAGCCTGGATCTTGCCCGCCTGCCCTCCCTGACTGACAAGGAGATTTGCGCTCAACTGGTGCAGTTGAAAGGCATAGGTGTATGGACTGCGGAAATGATCATGATTTTTTCCATGCAGCGGCCGGATATCCTGAGCTGGGATGATCTGGCAATTCAGCGTGGCCTGCGCATGCTGTACAGGCATCGCCAGATTACTCCCGCACTCTTTGCCAGATACAGAAAGCGCTATTCCCCCCATGCGACCACAGCCAGCCTGTATTTGTGGGCTATAGCCGGGGGAGCGTGCGCCGAATTTAAAGACTGCGCGCCGCTAAAAAAGAAAACCAAGCCTGCAAAGCGGCAACCGGTCAAAGCACAGGACAAACAGAACACACAGTAACCTTGTTTTTTCCGCATGGTGACGTGACTGGCGCGCATACATCCCTTGATGCGCCGCAATGCTTCAGCCCTGCCCGAATATTGAGCGTGCCCACTCCTGAAGCATTCGCCTTGCGAACATGCAGCAGGCATACACGGAACCAAACGTAGCTTTAGCAAACCGGGACAGCCCTTGTTCGCACCACCAAAACAAAGGCGGGCCGCAACGGATCATGCCCGAAGCGGCCCATGCAACACAGCAAGCTGTTACAGGCAGGCAAAAGCTGCCTACCAGCCATTATGATGAACCTTGTCCTCGCGATAGCGGTCAACTTCGTCAAAAGGCTGCGCCGGATGTCCGGCCACAACCAGAGCCAGCACATTGATATCCGCCGGAATTTTTAGCAATTGACGGATAGGTTCAACCCTGTCTTCAAGCGGATGCATACCGCACCACACAGTGCCGATATTTTTGCCCCGCGCAGCCAGCAGCATGTTCTCCAGCGCGGCTGTGCAATCCTGCTGCCAGTAACGCGGCTCTTTGGCCTCGGCAGGGTTGGCGCAGACCACAATGGCAAGAGGAGCTTCAGCGGCCATTTTTGCATAGGGATGGCGGTTGGCTATTTCAGCCAGCAGGGCTTTGTCGCGCACAACCACAAAATGCCAGGGCTGGCGGTTATGGGCACTGGGTGCAGCCATGGCCGCCCGCAGCATGATTTCAAGATCTGCATCGCTGACATCAGCGGAAGTGAATTTACGGATGCTGCGGCGGGTAAAAAGAGCTTCAAAAATGTCCATACTGTACTCTCCTGAAAATAACTGTCTTATAACTCCAGTATACATCATAACAGGCAAAAGAAAAAGCGGGACATATCTGCTGCACGTCAGTGCGACCGCACCATTGCGCACGCATATTGATCTTTCTCATTGCTGGCCGTTATCAAAAAAGGGCTTTGTGGCATCACGCGCCAAAATGCTTTTCATTCTCCCTGAAGCATATCCCGGTTGGAATGCATATGCCAGATGCCGCAAGGGCAAACCGCCGCGCAGATGCCGCAACCTGTGCAGCACCCGGAATCGGCGCCGTAGGCCACGTTATCATCGGTCTGTTTGCGGGTGATGGCTTTTTGCGGGCAGAATTTGAGGCATATTTTGCAATCACGACACGCCCCGGCTCCGGGCAGCAGACGGGCGGACGGATTATCGAACGAACCGCGCCCGGTGCATCCGGAATTTTCCCACACAGGTACGCGCAGGCGGTAATCTCCCACGGCAACGAGTCCGTTAACGGTAAAATCATCCGGAGCCACATCACTGAAGATGCCATTTTCAATCCACTCCCCGGCGCGGAATTGCGCCATGCAAAAAGTGCTTTGGCACGCTTGCTGTTCCTGGGGCAATGGAATGATTTTTTGCCAGTGTTTCCACACGGAAAGTTCTTTGCGTAAGCGCGGCCTGTCAATGGCGGCTAAAAATGCTTCCAGACCCGTTTCCAGCCACGTAACATCGTCGTCGTTCAGCGCACACACACGCACATCAGGGGGAAGGCTGCTCACGGGGCCACGAAAATACACCACTCCGCCCACCATGCCCACACAGGGCCTTTCACCAAGAATGGACGGCATGGTCTGGCTTTCGTAGCCGCAAACCACCGCCTTGCCTCCTCCCATAAATTCAAAGGAAAAGCTGCCCACGCTTTTGAGCACCCATAATTCCGGCGGCTCGTACATGGGGTCGTGTTTCATAAGCGACCCGGAACGCGCGCCGGCACGCCCACCAATATAAATTACGCCCGCAGCCGCGCAATGCCCCGCAGTATCGCCCGCATCACCGCGTACAGTAATGCGCCCGCCCGCGTTGAGCCATCCGACGTCAGCGGAGGCCGAACCTTCAACCAGTACTTCCGTATCAGGCAGACACATGGATCCCACTCGCTGCCCGGGATTTCTCACGGTAAACATGAGCTTTTTGCCGTCTCTGTTCCATAAGGGGCCGCCGATATCATGCTGCCCCGAAGCCTCTATGTGAAAAGCTGTCTCTCCCCTGTCAACTGCGGCTTCAATGGCCAGCAAAAGATCCTGGGTGGACATGCGTTCATGATTGTGCAGCGTGTTCATTCGCAGCATACTGTGATCCTCTTGCTAAAATCTAGCAGGCATACTGGATGCCCAGTTTGTCGGCAACGGCCCTGTCAGTGGTCACCAGCGCATCTGAGCGCCCTACTGGCATGGAACTGTTACCCACAGGCGCCATCAGCTTGCGCAGTTCGGCGTCAAAAGCCAGCATGTAATCCACAATGCTCTGTGCCCCTCTGTCCACATCCATACGTTTGACCAGACGCGGATCCTGGGTGCATATACCGGTGGGGCATTTGCCTGTATTACAGGCATTGCAGCGCCCATGCTCGTTACCTACGCAGCCGAGCAGCTGGATGAGTATTTTACCTATAATAATACCGTTGGCTCCAAGGCAGATCATTTTAAAGGCATCGGCCGCTGCATTGCCCGAAAGGCCAACGCCTCCGCCCGCCCACAGGGGAATCTGCCCCTGAAGCCCCTGGGCCACAGCAGCCTGATAGCAATCGCGCAGTTTGGACACTATGGGGTGGCCCGTGTGCTCCAGAGACACCTCATTGGCCGCACCCGTTCCGCCCTGGATACCGTCAATAAAAAAACCGCCGCAAATTCTGTAAGGGTCGCGCAGCAGGTTGTTATAGACAGAAACGGATGTGGCGGAAGCCGCGCACTTGATCGCCACAGGCACACGAAAGCCAAAAGCCGCATTAAGAGAAAGGTGCATCTTCTGCACAGATTCTTCAATGGAGTAAAGCCCCTGATGATTGGGCGGAGAATGAAGCGTAGTTCTGGGTACACCGCGTATGGCCTGAATGTGCGGCGCTACCTTGGTCGCCGGCAACAGGCCGCCGTCACCGGGTTTGGCACCCTGCCCTATTTTTATGAGTACTCCGGCCGGATCGGCTTTCATTCGTGGCATGGCCCTGATGATGCGGTTCCAGCCGAAGTGCCCCGAGGCTATTTGCAGGATCATGTATTTCAGCTGAGCTGATTCCAGCAGCTTGCCAGGCATACCGCCTTCGCCGGAGCACATGCGTACCGGTATGCCGCATTTTTCATTAAGATAGGCTGTGGCCAGGGCGATGGCTTCCCAGGCCCGCGTGGATAACGCCCCAATACTCATGTCACTGAAGATGACCGGGTAAATCCAAGTTACTCTGGGCGTTTGGCCTGCCAGCACAAGGCTTGTCCCCTCTACTCTGAGTGGCAGATCCCCTGCAGGCATAACACGCCCCAGAGGCGAGCGCATATCAAAGGTATGCCGCTCGGAATCCAGGGCAGGATCCGTCATCTGACTGATACGCCCGACGACTATGGCGTCAAGCGTGCGCGGCATGGTCAGGTTGCTGCGCCCGCCACGCTTTATGGGACCATGCTCGCGGGCCAGCAGGGCGAAGCGTTGATCCATATTGCGCACAGGTCGTATGGCTCCGGTAGGACAGCTTTTTTCGCACATACCGCATCCCACGCATGCATGGCTGATAGAGGTTTTTTGCTTGATGACCAGAGGGACGGCATATTCCTGGGCAGAATTCAGAGTCTTGTGCGACTGGATATGGCGGCGCACCCGCGATGGTTCAATGGCGGCAAAAGTGCAGGCAGCCACACAGGAACCGCATCTGGTACACAGGTCCGGCCGGTAATCTATCTTCCAGCACAGATCATTGACGCTGACATTCTGAGTTTTTACTGATTCCATCTCTGCACCGCCAGATCATTGCCGATTATCACCATCTCCCGCTCATGCGGGTAAATATCTTCCGCCACATCGCGGTCGGGCAAAATTGCGTTAAGCCCGCACACCTCGGAAGCAATGGCCACCATGTGCTTGTGACGGCCGACAACGACGGGTCGCAATTTTTTTGAGTCACAGCAGGTCATCATGTTCCCATCAGGCAAAAGAGCGATGATGGCGTTGGGGCCATTGATTTCCAGATGCGCCAGTGATTCCCGTATAAGGGCAAGCACCTTGCCGTCAGCGCACTGCTCTGCCTCCGTAAATGGCAGGGGCGTGATGACATGCTTGAAATATTTTACGGGCCACTCAAGCTCATGCAGCACATAGTGCAGTGTGTACAGCAAGGTTTGCGAATCAGACTCAAAGCCGACATAGCCCCTGTGCAGTGCACTCTGAAGTTCTTTGTTTCTGGTAAAAAAAGTATTCTCTCCATTGGCGCAAACGGTATAGCCCTGAATAAAAAAAGGATGAGCCGCATACCGCACAATGTCATAATTGGTGTTCTGGCGGCACTGGACAACAATATTTTTGGCGGTCAGACGCTCATCATCATTCCAGAGGCGAAAGTAGGTGGCGATATCTGCCGGGTCGCCTATTTCTTTCAGCGTCAACGTATCGGGCCAGAAGGAATAGACAAAGCCGTCATTGTTCTTTGCCAGCAAGGCCCGTAGCGCAAGCCGCGTATCAAGCAGCAGATCATCACGGTCTTGTTGCATCCGATAGCGATATATTTCCGGATAATCGTAATTTCTAAAGATATAACGGGGCATGGCCTCTACCTTGAGGCCCGGCTGCCTGTCTACATCAGGAACCCACTGGGCGACCTGCACAAAACCTTTTTTTTCCATAAAATCATTGACAAGCTGTACACCTTGAGGTGTGCAGGCCAGAGAAAGCAGGGGCTTGTCTTTATAATGGCTGAACACCCCCTCCAGGTCCTGCATGATCATGGCAAAGCCGGAATTGTCGTGCCCTTCCTGCTGTGGCAACATAAGATTGAGCGCCACTGAGGGCGATACCGGCATGCTGCTCTTGATAGCACCGATTCTGCACATCGTCGTAACCTCGATAGAAAGTGCCGCGAGAAGACCGGTCCGCAATACGCGGCAACCGCAACACTGGTATATACATACAAATGGATGGTCAGGATGAAAGCCCTGTGAAACACCATAAGGCGCAACAACAAGGCTGTGAGCGAACTTCGGCTTCTGGGCTGGCAACAGCCGGGCAATCCGTCAGGATTGCCGAAACCTTACTGGCGGGTAGTGTCGGTCACGATAAGGGGGGGGGGAAAGCAAGATTGCTACAAACATCGCTGACAGGCAAGAATTTATCTTCAAAAAATATGAAAAAACTTAACATGCCTAAATAATTAAAATAAAGTATCATCAACAAAATATCCAGCTTCATATATACGCAGTGCAGCCTGCTGTGACTGAAGCGGCCGTTCATTCACATCGGTAAAAAACATATCAAACCTGCCCACAGAAACGGTCATGCGTATGAAAACCAAAGGCCGCCCGTACGGGCGGCCTTTGGTTTTCATAC
>OJPW01000513.1_pt1 | contig 32255 bp, 29 predicted proteins | sample 1598571 | NCBI WGS metagenome assembly OJPW01 (sample SAMN03922493, study PRJEB24848) | human gut metagenome | isolation source: stool sample | host: Homo sapiens | place: Germany | collected 2011-05
GGGGTGCAGGGGGCGAAATCGAAACGCCCCCTGCCTTTCTCTTGGGGGTTCCAAAGGGGGAGGTTCTCTTTTAAAAGAGAACCTCCCCCTTTGCCTGCGCATCTCCCCGTGGGAGATAAAATTCAAAAAACACTTGTACGATTTTTCTCTCCGTGATAAAATACAATATTAAGACAAAAATAGGAGAAGACTGCCGCGTTTTGCGGCAAAAACACCCCGGAAAGGAGAGCACACATGCCGGTACACGAAGGACATCGCTCGCGAAAAAAAGAGCAGTTCCGCGCCCACGGGCTTGATGCGTTCGCCGACCACGAGGTGCTTGAGCTTCTCCTTTACTACGCCGTGCCGCGGCAGGATACGAACCCTATCGCGCACCGGCTGATGGAAAAATTCGGCTCGCTCGACGCGGTGTTTGCCGCCGATCGCGCGGCGCTTGAGGAGGTCGAGGGCATCGGCGAGAACGCCTCGACGCTCATCTCTCTCATGTTCCCGCTGATGCGCCGCATCCGCGCGTCCTCCGGCGCGCACGAGACGATCCTCAGCGATACCGAGCAGGCGGGCGCGTACTTTTTAGACCTCTTTTTCGGCGAGCGGGAGGAAAAGCTCTACGAGGCGTGCCTTGACGCCAAGGGCCGCCTCCTCGCTTGCCATTTGGTCGCCGAGGGCGACACGGACAGCGTCCAGCTCAATATGCGCAAAATTGTGGAAAACGCGCTCAAGTGCGGCGCGAGCAGCGTGCTGCTCGCCCACAACCACCCCAGCGGCGTGGCGCTCCCCTCCCCCGCGGACAACGCGACAACGCTGTCGGTCTTCGACGCGCTGCGCACCGTGGGCGTCGAGCTCGCCGACCACATCATCGTCGCGGACGACGACTTTGTCTCCCTGCGGCACAACGGACTTCTGCCCGAAAGAAAGGGAAACGGATATGGAATTTAAGCTGCACGCGCCCTTCAAGCCCACGGGCGACCAGCCTGAGGCCATCGAAAAGCTGGCGCAGGGCGTGAAGATGGGCCTCGACGAGCAGGTGCTGCTCGGTGTCACGGGCTCGGGCAAGACGTTCACGATGGCGAGCGTCATCGAAAAGGTCCAGCGGCCGACGCTCGTGCTGGCGCACAACAAGACCCTCGCCGCGCAGCTGTGCGCGGAGTTCAAGGAGTTTTTTCCCGAAAACGCGGTGGAATACTTCGTTTCGTACTACGACTATTACCAGCCCGAGGCCTATATCCCCCACACCGACACCTATATCGCCAAGGACGCCTCGACGAACGAGGAGATCGACCGCCTGCGGCTTTCGGCCACCTGCGCGCTGCTCGAGCGGCGCGACGTGATCGTCGTCTCGTCCGTCTCGTGCATTTACGGCCTCGGCGAGCCGGAGGACTTTGAAAAGCTGATGATCTCGCTCCGCCCGGGCATGACGATGGAACGCGATTTTCTCTTAAAGCGGCTCATCGAAATTCGCTACGAGCGCAACGACGTCGCCTTTGAGCGCAACCGCTTCCGCGTGCGCGGCGACACGGTGGAGCTCTACCCTGCGTACTACCGCGACAAGGCCGTGCGCGTCGAGTTCTTCGGCGACGAGATCGACCGGATCAGCGAATTTAACCCCGTGAGCGGTCAGGTGACGCGCACGCTCCAGCACATCGCCATCTATCCCGCATCGCACTATGTTACGACGAAGGACAAGCTCGAGCGCGCCATTGTCGAGATCGACAAGGAGCTCGACGAGCGCGAGGCACAGTTTTTGGCTGAGGGCAAGGCCGTCGAGGCCCAGCGCATCCGCCAGCGCACGCGCTACGATATCGAGATGCTGCGCGAGCTGGGCTACTGCACGGGCATCGAGAACTATTCCCGCGTCATCAGCGGGCGGCCCGTCGGCTCGCCGCCGCTGACGCTCATCGACTACTTCCCCAAGGATTTCCTGCTTTTTGTGGATGAATCGCACGTCACGCTGCCGCAGGTGCGCGCGATGTACAACGGCGACCGCGCGCGCAAAGAGAGCCTTGTCGAGTACGGCTTCCGCCTGCCCTGCGCGTTTGACAACCGCCCGCTCAAATTCGACGAATTTGAGCAGCGCGTCCACCAGCGTATCTACGTTTCGGCCACGCCCGGCGACTATGAAAAGGACCGTGCGGGCCAGATCGTCGAGCAGGTCATCCGCCCGACGGGCTTACTCGACCCGAAGGTCGAGGTGCGCCCTGTCGAAAACCAGATCGATGATCTCGTCGGTGAGATCAACGCCCGCGCGGCGCGCAATGAGCGCGTGCTCGTCACCACGCTGACGAAAAAGATGGCCGAGGACCTGACGCAGTATCTGACCGGCGTCGGCATCCGCGTGCGCTACATGCACGCGGACGTCGAGACCATCGAGCGCATGGAGCTCATCCGCGGCCTGCGCCTCGGCGAGTTCGACGTGCTCGTCGGCATCAACCTCCTGCGCGAGGGCCTTGACATCCCAGAGGTCTCGATGGTTGCGATTTTGGACGCGGATAAGGAAGGCTTCCTCCGCAGCGAAACGAGCCTCATCCAGACCATCGGCCGCGCCGCGCGAAACGCCGACGGCCTTGTCGTGCTCTACGCCGACACCATCACCCCCTCGATGCGCCGCGCCATGGACGAAACGGAGCGCCGCCGCCAAATTCAGGACGACTACAACAAGGCGCACGGCATCATTCCGCAGACCATCCGAAAGGACGTGCGCGAGATCATCGAAATTTCCAAGAAGGACGAGGAATCCGCCCGCCGCCGCGGCAAGCGCAAGCTCTCCGAGCGCGAGCGGGACGAAGAGATCAGAAAGCTCGAAAAGCAGATGCAGGAGGCGAGCCGTATGCTCGAATTCGAGTACGCCGCCATCCTGCGCGACCGTATCATCGAGCTGCGCAAGGAAAATACGAAATAACAAGAAAGAGACAAAGCCTGTGAAAAAATACGCTTCCTACGCCTGCATTTTAGCGGCCGCCGCCTGCTGGGGCTGCATCGGCCTATTCAACCGCCCGCTGCTCAATGCCGGCATCGCGCCGGAAAACCTTGTCGTCATCCGTAATCTGGGCGGTCTTGCGGTGCTCGCGCTCTTCTTCCTATGCACCGACCGCAGCGTCTTCAAAATGAAGACAAAGCACCTGCCGATCTTTATTGCGACGGGCATCATCAGCGTCGTGCTCTTCACGCTCTGCTACTTCAACGCGCAGAAGCTTTGCTCGCTCTCGGTCAGCGCGATTTTGCTCTACACCGCGCCCGCGATGGTGGTTCTGATGAGCGCGCTCGTCTTCAAAGAGAAGATCACGGGCAAAAAGCTCCTTGCCCTCGCGCTGGCGCTGCTCGGCTGTGCGCTCGTGACGGGCGTTTTCACGGGCGGACTGTCGCTGACGACGAAGGGGATGCTCTTCGGCCTAGGTGCGGCATTTTTCTACGCGCTCTATTCGATCTTCGCGCCCTTCGGCCTGCGGCACTACAGCCCGCTCGCCGTCGTGTTCTGGACGTTCGTGTTCGCCGCGCTCGGCGCGCTGTTCGTCGCCGACTGGGGCAACCTTATGACGGTTCTGAGCGTGCCGCAAAACGCCCTCCTCGCTGCGGGACTGGTGCTTCTTTCCACCGTTGCACCCTACATCCTCTACACCAAGGGCCTTGCCAACGTCGAGAGCGGCAAGGCCAGCATCATGGCGAGCATCGAGCCGGTCGTCGGCACGCTCGTCGGCACCCTCGTTTTCGGCGAGCCCATCAGCGCGGGCGTGTTCTTGGGCCTCGCCTGCATTTTAGCCTGCGTGTACATTCTGCGGTGATTTTATCCCCGCTTTCCACATAGGAGGTCCCTTATGGCAAAGAATAAAGAAGAAAAAACCAACGTCATGCGCGTTTTGGAGCAGAAGAAGATCGCCTACATCGCGCACACCTACCCGCATGAAGAGGGCATGGCGGTCGACGGCGTCACGGTGGCGAAGTCCATGGGCTTTGACCCCGCCATCGTCTTCAAGACCCTTGTCGCGCGCGGCGCGAGCAAACAGTATTACGTCTTCGACGTGCCGGTCGCGGAGAATCTTGACCTCAAAAAGGCCGCGAAGGCTGTGGGCGAAAAGTCCATCGAAATGATCCACCAGAAAGAGCTGCTGCCGCTCACGGGTTACGTCCACGGCGGCTGCTCGCCCGTCGGGATGAAGAAACTCTTCCCCACGGTGTTCCACAGTTCGGCAGAAAACCTTGCAGCGATGATCGTCTCGGCGGGCAAGATCGGCTATCAGGTCGAGCTTGCGCCCCACGACCTTGCTGCGCTCGTGCGCGCGAAATTTGCGGATATCATTGTTGAATGAGGTTGACATAAAAAATTCAGAAGAGTACGCTGGTCTCGCAGCTGCGAATCCAGCAACAGGAGTTATCGATTCATGCCAAGTAAGATTTTTGTCAAAGGCGCAAGAGAGAATAACCTCAAGAACATCGACGTCGAAATTCCCCGCGACGCGCTGACCGTCATCACGGGCCTGTCCGGCAGCGGAAAGTCGTCGCTCGCGTTCGACACCATCTATGCCGAGGGCCAGCGCCGCTATGTGGAGAGCCTGTCGTCCTACGCCCGTATGTTCCTTGGGCAGAAGGAAAAGCCCGACGTCGACTATATCGAGGGCCTTTCCCCCGCCATTTCCATCGACCAGAAGACCACCTCGCAGAACCCACGATCCACCGTCGGCACGGTGACGGAGGTGTACGACTATCTGCGCCTGCTCTGGGCGCGCGTCGGCACGCCGCACTGTCCGAACTGCGGCAAGGAGATCCGCCAGCAGTCCATCGACCAGATCATCGACCAGCTCATGGCGCTGGGCGAGGGGACGCGCGTGCAGATCATGGCGCCGGTCATCCGCGGCAAAAAAGGCGAGCACGTCAAGATTTTCGAGGACGCGCGCCGCTCGGGCTATGTCCGCGTCCGCGCCGACGGGGACATGTATGACCTCAGCGAGGAAATTTCCCTCGAAAAGAACAAAAAGCACAATATCGAGGTCGTCGTCGACCGCCTGATCCTCCGCCCCGACGTCGTCCACCGCCTGACGGACTCGTGCGAGACCGCGGCGGCGCTTTCGGGCGGTCTCATTCTCGCAAATATCCTGCCAGACGACCGCGATATCCTCTTTTCGCAGAACTATGCGTGCGAGGACTGCGGCATCTCCATCGAAGAGCTGACGCCGCGCATGTTCTCGTTCAACAACCCGTTCGGCGCATGCCCGACGTGCACAGGCCTCGGCACGCAGCTCAAGGTCGACCCCGAGCTCGTCATCCCGAACAAGAGCGTTTCCCTGCTCGACGGCGCGATCTGCGCCTCGGGCTGGAACAACGTGCGCGGCGACGGCATCTCGCGCATGTACTTTGAAGCGCTGTCGAAAAAGTACCATTTTTCCCTCCGCGACCCTGTGGAAAAGCTCTCCAAAGAGGTCATGGACGTCATTCTCTACGGCACAAAGGGCGAAAAGCTGGAGCTCCAGTACGACCAGCCGCGCGGCAAGGGAGTTTTATATCAGGCGTTCGAGGGTATCATCCCCAACTTAGAGCGCCGCTACAAGGAGACGCAGAGCGACGGCGTGCGCGAGGAGTTAGAGTCCTGCATGAGCGAGTGCCCCTGCCCCACCTGCGGCGGCAAGCGGCTCCGCCGCGAATCCCTCGCCGTCACGGTCGGGGACCTTAGCATCAGCGACTACTGCGAAAAATCCGTCGTCGACGCGCTCGACTTTGTGGATAAGCTGACGCTGACCGAGCAGCAAATGCGCATCGGCGAGCGCATTTTGAAGGAGATCAAAAACCGCCTCGGCTTCCTGCGCTCGGTAGGACTCGAATACCTGACGCTCTCGCGCGCGAGCGCAACGCTCTCCGGCGGCGAAGCGCAGCGCATCCGTTTGGCGACGCAGATCGGCTCGAGCCTGATGGGCGTGCTCTATATCCTCGACGAGCCGTCCATCGGCCTGCACCAGCGCGACAACGACAAGCTGCTCGCCACGCTCAAGAGACTGCGCGACCTCGGCAACACGCTCATCGTCGTCGAGCACGATGAGGACACGATGCGCGCGGCGGACTACCTCATCGACATCGGCCCCGGCGCGGGCGCGCACGGCGGTCAGGTCGTGGCCTGCGGCACACCGCAGGAGGTCATGGCAAACCCGAATTCCCTGACCGGCCAGTATTTGAGCGGAAAGAAAAAGATCGAAGTTCCGAAAGAGCGCCGAAAAGGCAACGGCAATTTCCTCACCGTGCGCGGCGCGCAGGAAAATAACCTCAAAAACCTCGACGTCTCGATCCCGCTCGGCACGTTCACGTGCGTCACGGGCGTGTCCGGCAGCGGAAAATCGTCGCTCGTCAACGAGATCATCTACAAAAAGCTCGGCGCGGACTTAAACCGCATGAAGGTCCACCCCGGCCGCTGTAAGGCTATCGAGGGCGAGGAATTCCTCGACAAGGTCATCTGCATCGACCAGAGCCCCATCGGCCGCACGCCGCGCTCCAACCCCGCAACGTATACGAATTTATTTAACGACATCCGCGACCTCTTCGCCTCGACCCCGGACGCGAAGGCGCGCGGCTATGCCGCGGGCCGCTTCAGCTTCAATGTCCGCGGCGGCCGGTGCGAGGCCTGCTCGGGCGACGGTCAGCTCAAGATCGAGATGCACTTCCTGCCCGATATCTACGTGCCCTGCGAGGTCTGCAAGGGCAAGCGCTACAACCGCGAAACGCTCGAGGTCCACTACAAGGGCAAGAGCATCGCGGACGTGCTGGAAATGACCGTGGAGGAGGCGCTCGAATTCTTCCGCGACCTTCCAAAGCTCGAAGCGAAGCTCCGCACACTCAGCGAGGTCGGCCTCGGCTATATCCGCCTCGGCCAGTCGTCTACGACGCTCTCCGGCGGCGAAGCCCAGCGCGTCAAGCTCGCGACCGAGCTTTCTAAGCGCTCCACGGGGCGCACCATCTATATCCTCGACGAGCCGACCACGGGTCTCCACACGGACGATGTGAAAAAGCTCCTTGAGGTTTTGCAGCGCCTTGTCGACGCGGGCAACACCGTGCTCGTCATCGAGCACAATCTGGACGTCATCAAGTGCGCGGATTATCTGCTCGACCTCGGCCCCGAGGGCGGCAGCGGCGGTGGAACGCTCGTCACCTGCGGCACGCCCGAGGAGGTTGCCGCGTGCGAGCAGTCCTACACGGGCCAGTATCTCAGGAAAATGCTGCGTTAAGATTCACCCATCGCCCGTCCGCGCCGTAGAATGGCGCGAGGTGATGATATGCGGCTTTTACAGGACGGCGTTGTCGCGGCGCTCGCTGCCATCGGCTTAACGGCGGTGATCTTTCTGCTCGTTTCGGCCATCGTGCACCCGCGGCGGCGCGGCACCATCCCCGCCACGGCGGTCATCGAGACGTGCGGCGAGGCAAAGACGCTCGAATACACGGTGCGCGCGCTGCTGAGGTCGCGCTATGAAGAGGGCGGCTTTTCGCGCGTCGTCATCGTGGACTGCGGCCTTGCCGACGAGCCGCGCCGCGTGGCGGAGCTCTTGTGCCGCAGCGAATACGAGGTCTACCTCTGCCAAAGGGAAGAACTGACCGATTTTTTCACTTAGGAGACAGTTATGGGAGAAGAAACGACCATCATGGGCACGGTCCTGTCCGTCGTTTTCCAGAATGAGGAAAACGGCTATGCCGTGCTGCGCCTTGTGACGGACGACGGCGAGCTTTTAACGCTCGTCGGCTGCGTCCCCTGCGCGGCGCCGGGCGAAAATCTGACGGCGACCGGCTCGTTTTCCTCCCACCCGCAGTACGGCGAGCAGTTTTCCGCGAGCGAGGTCGAGCGGTACCTGCCGTCGAACGAGACGGAGATTTTAAACTACCTCGCTTCCGGCGTCGTGCGCGGCGTCGGCCCCGCGACGGCGGAAAAGCTCGTCGCCAGATTTGGCATCGAGACGCTGCAGGTGCTTGAATCCGAGCCGGAAAAGCTCACGGCCATCAAGGGCATGACCGCCCGCCGCGCGCAGGAGATCTCCGCCGCGTTCAACGAGCAGATGGGTCTTCGCCGCGTGATGGAATTTCTGGCGCATTACGATCTGCCCGCCGCGCTCAGCGTGCCGCTCTACCGGCGCTTCGGCGCAAACGCCATGGCCGCGCTCGAGCGCAACCCGTACTTACTGTCCGACAGCGCGTTCGGCGTGGACTTCTCCGTCTGCGACGAGATCGCGCTCTCCATGGGCTTTGGCGGCGACGCGTCGCTCCGCACCGAGGCGGGGCTGACATTCGAGCTCTCCCACAACCGCGACGCGGGCGGACACGTCTTCCTCCCGCGCGAAAAGCTCCTCGCCGCGACGGCCCAGCTTTTGGACTGCGATGTCGACGCGGTGGAAAAAAGCCTCGACGATCTCATCGCCATCCACCGCATCGTGCAGGAAGGTGTCGCGAATGTGACGGCCTGCTATTTGCGTCAGTCGTGGGAGGACGAGACCTATGTTGTCGCGCGCATCGAGGCGATGCTCGCGGACAAGCCCGACGCCCTGCGCGGCGTCGAGCGTACGATCTCCGAGATCGAGCGCGAGCAGGGCGTGCAGTACGCGCCGCTCCAGCGTCAGGCTGTCGAGCTCGCGGCAAAGGAAGAATTGCTGCTGCTGACCGGCGGTCCCGGCACGGGCAAGACGACGAGCGTGCGCGCCATCGTCGCGCTCTTCGAGCGCATGGGATTGAACGTTCTGCTCGCCGCGCCCACGGGCCGCGCCGCCAAGCGCATGGGCGAGCTCTGCGACCGCGACGCGCAGACCATCCACCGCATGCTCGGCATGACCTTCAACGACCAGACCGGCGAGGTGGCGTTTACCAAAGGCGAAAAGGAACCGCTCGAGGCCGATGCGCTCATTGTGGACGAGACCTCGATGGTCGACCTCTCGCTGATGCGCGCGCTGCTTGCGGCGCTGCGCCCGGGCTGCCGCCTTGTGCTCGTCGGCGACCCCGACCAGCTGCCGAGCGTCGGCGCGGGGAACGTATTTTCCGATTTGATCCGCAGCGGGCGCATCGCGACCGTCGCCCTGCGCGACATTTTCCGTCAGGCCGAGCAGTCGATGATCGTGCGCAACGCGCACCTCGTCAACACCGGTATGCCGCCCAAGCTCAAAAACGCGGCGGCGAACGACTTTTTCTTTCTCCCCCGCCGCGACAGCGTGCGGCTCGTCGAAACCGTGGTCGAGCTGTGCAAAACAAGGCTGCCCGACAAGATGGGCATCCCCGCGGACGAATTGCAGGTGCTCACCCCAACCCGCCGCGGCGACGCGGGGACGCGGTCGCTCAATTTCGCCCTGCAGGCCGCGCTGAACCCGCCGAAACCCGGCAAACAGGAGCGCCGCTTCGGCGAGCTCATCTTCCGCGAGGGCGACCGCGTCATGCAGACGCGCAACGACTACGACGTCGTCTGGCAGAAGGAGGACGGCACCGCGGGTACGGGCATCTTCAACGGCGACGTCGGCAAGATCGCAAAGATCGACCCGAGCGGCGAGCTTTTGGAGATCGTCTTCGACGACCGCACCGCGACCTACACGTCCGACATGCTCGCAGAGCTCGACATGGCCTACGCCATGACCGTACATAAGGCGCAGGGCAGCGAATACCGCGGCGTTGTGTTCGTCGGCGCGCCGTGTGCGCCGTCGCTGATGGTGCGCGGCGTGCTCTATACCGCCATCACCCGCGCGCGAGAGCTGCTCGTCATCGTCGGCGACGATTCCGCCGTGAACAAAATGGCGGAGAACGACCGCCGCAGCCGCCGCTACAGCGGCCTCAAGTGGCGGCTTCGGAAAGGCGGGGAGGAAAAATGAGCTTTTTGGAATCGCTCGCATCCTTACTTTTTCCACCGCGCTGCGCGTTCTGTGGAAAACCCGGCGTTCACGGCGTGTGTTCTGAGTGCGAAAAGGCGCTCTCCTACTGCAAAACGCCGCTCCATGAGAGAGCGGAGATCGGCGCGTGCCTTGCCCCGCTCAAGTACGAGGGCATCGTGCGCGAGGCGCTGCTAAGCTACAAATTCCACGCGGGACAGAGCCGCTGCACGGGCTTTGGCGATGTTTTAGCGCAGGCCGCCGCCGAGCATTTCGGCGGAGAGTTCGATATTGTGACCTATGTCCCCGTGTCGAAAAAGCGCAAACAAGAGCGCGGCTACGACCAGTCGTATCTGCTCGCGCGCGAGACCTGCCGCCACTGGAGCGTCGCGCCGGAAACGCTGCTGCAAAAGACGAAGGACAACGTCGCGCAGTCGTCGCTTTCGTCCCGTGAGGAGCGGCAGAAAAACGTCGTCGGCGTATACGTTGCCGTCAATGAGGACAAGATCAAGGGTCAGCGCATTCTGCTCATCGACGATATCCTCACCACCGGCGCCACGCTCCGCGAAGCCGCGAGAGTTTTACGGGAAGCTGGCGCGAAAAAAGTCATCTGCGCCACCCTCGCCGCGGCGGACGAAGACTAAAGTCTTCAAAAAAGAGGCGACGCCTCTTTTTTGAGAAAGTTTCGCTGCGCTTCGTGCCTCACAGGTTCGACACGCGCTCCGCGCAAAGTGTTTTTACCCACGTACACGCCGCGGGTAAAAACGATTCAAATGTTTCGCGTCCGCGGACGCGAAAATCAGCGGCGCAGGGGTATGTTTTTCCTTATTTTCCCCTGATACCGTGCGGAAAATCGCGCACAATGCTATTGCAAACTCAATTTCGAGCCGTTATAATAAAAACATCATGGGAAAGTATGAGCATCGCTCATTTTAGTTTTCAGAAAAATAAGAGGTAACACGCTATGTTTTCTTTTACCAAAGACATCGGCATGGATCTGGGCACCGCGTCGGTGCTGATCTACATTAAGGATAAAGGCATTGTGCTCAACGAGCCCTCGGTCGTGGCGCTCGACAAGAACACCGGCAAGCTCTTGAAGGTCGGCGCGGATGCGCAGGCCATGCTGGGCCGCACGCCGGGCAACATCATCGCCATCCGTCCCCTGCGCGAGGGCGTGATCTCCGACTACGAGGTCACCGAGCGCATGATCAAGGAATTCCTGCATAAAGTCATGGGCTTCCAGCTCTTCAAGCCGCGCATCATCATCTGCGTTCCCTCCGGCATCACCGAGGTCGAGGAGCGCGCGGTCATCGACGCGGGCATTCAGGCCGGCGCGCGCCGCGTCTACCTCATTGAAGAGCCTGTCGCCGCCGCCATCGGTGCGGGCATCGACATCACCCAGCCCGAGGGCCACATGATCATCGACATCGGCGGCGGTACGTCCGATATCGCGGTCATTTCGCTCTCCGGCGTCGTCGAATCGTCCTCCATCAAGATCGCGGGCGACCAGTTCAACGAGGCCGTCGTCAAGTATATGCGCCGCAAGCACAACCTGCTCGTCGGCGAGCGCACGGCCGAGCAGATGAAGATGCAGATCGGCTGCGTCTTCCCGCCGGAAGAGGAAATGACCATGGAGGTCAAGGGCAGAAGCCTTATCACGGGCCTTCCCGAGCTCATCTCCGTCTCGTCTGCGGAAATGCTCGAGGCCTTTGAAGAGCCCGTCGAGCGCATCATGGAGGAGGTCCACCTCGTGCTTGAAAAGACCCCGCCCGAGCTCGTGGCCGATATCTCGAACAACGGCATCGTCATGACCGGCGGCGGCAGCTTAGTCCGCGGCTTTGATAAGCTCGTCACCGCCCGCACCGGCATCCACGCCATGGTGGCCGAGAACGCCATCCAGTGCGTGGCCGAGGGCACGGGCAAGAGCCTCGACAGCATTCAGGACATGCAGGACGGCACGATGAACCTGAGCCGCCGCAAGCAGATCAACTAAGAAAATTCGGGAGGATATCATGGCGGTCTTATCAAATCTCCAGCCGGAAAAGGTATTCTACTATTTTGAAAAGCTCTGCTCCGTTCCCCACGGCAGCGGAAATACGAAGCAAATCAGCGACCTGTGCGTCGGCTTTGCGAAGGAACTGGGCCTTAAATACCGTCAGGAGGCGTGCAACAACGTCATTATCTGGAAGAACGGCTCTTGCGGCTATGAAAACGCCGCGCCCATTATCTTGCAAGGCCATATCGACATGGTCTGCGCCAAGACCGAGGACTGCACCAAGGACATGACGCGCGACGGGCTCGACGTCCGTACCGACGGCGAATGGGTCTGGGCAGACAAGACGTCGCTTGGCGGCGACAACGGCATCGCCGTTGCGATGATCCTCGCGATTTTATCCGACGAAACGCTCCCCCATCCCCCCATCGAGGCGGTCTTCACCGTCGACGAGGAGGTCGGCATGGACGGCGCGTTCGCGCTGGACTGCTCGGACTTGAAGGGCAAAAAGCTTTTGAACCTCGACTCTGAGGAAGAGGGCGTTTTCACCGTGTCCTGCGCGGGCGGCGTGCGCCTTGACTGCGCGCTGAACGCGCCGCAGGAGCGCGCGGACGGCATGACCGGCTACCGCGTGACGATCTCGGGTCTCAAGGGCGGCCACTCCGGCATGAACATCAATCAGGGCCGCGGCAACGCCAACTGCCTGATGGCGCGCACGCTGTATAGCGCGATGGAGCGCTGCCCCTCGCTGCGCGTGCATGAGCTGACGGGCGGCGAGTTCGACAATGTCATTTGCCTGCGCGCCGACGCGCTTGCCGCAGTCTCCGCGGCTGATGCGCCCGCGTTCGAGGCGTTCATCAAGGAATTCGACGCAACGCTCAAAAATGAGTACGCCGTTACCGACGGCGGCATTTCCCTCGTGTGCGAAAAGGCTGACGTTCCGGCCGCATTCTCCGCAGCGGACACGTCGAGACTGCTGCACGTGCTCCTTGCCCTGCCGCAGGGCGTGCAGGAGATGAGCGCCGATTTCCCCGGTCTTGTGCAGACTTCTCTCAACCTCGGCGTGATGCGCACGGACGAGCACGGCGTGAAGTGCTCTTTCTCCGTCCGCTCCTGCATCGCCTCGCAGAAGGATATGCTCATTCAGCGCGTGAAGGCCATCGTCGAATTCGGCGGCGGCACCGTGGGCGAGCGCAGCAACTATCCCGGCTGGCAATACGACCGCAATTCTGCCCTCCGCAAGGAGATCGAAGCGGTCTACCGCGACCTCACCGGCCACGACGGGAAGATCGAAGCCACCCACGGCGGCCTTGAGTGCGGACTCTTCATCGAAAAGATCCCCGGCCTCGACGCGCTGTCTATGGGACCGGAGCTGCACGATGTGCATTCGGTGGAGGAGAGGCTGAACGTCGCCTCCACCGCGCGCGTCTATGCGCTCGTGTGCGAGGTGCTCAAGCGCAGCAAATAAAACCGCGAACAAAAAAATAAAAAAGGCGGAACCTCTCAAAAAGAGGTTCCGCCTTTTTGCTGCTTTGCGGCATTCAGCCGCCGTAGCCGAAGAAGTTATTGAAGAAATCCCAGGGATTGGAGTAGTAGCCGTTGCCGCCATTGCCGTACCCGCCGTTGCCGTAACCGCCGTTACCATTGTAGCTGTTGTCGGTGCTCTGGTCGGGGGAACTCGTCTCCGTCGTCTCGGGGGCTGCGTCGAAGGTGAGCTCTACCTCGATCGTCTTACCCTCGCGGTAGACGGTCAGCGTCACGGTGTCGCCCGCGCTGTAGCTCTTCTTGGCCGCGACGAGGTCTTCATAGGATGCAATATCCTTGTCGTCCATCTTCGTGATGACGTCGCCGAGCTTGAGCCCCGCCTTGTCGGCGGCGCTGTCCGGGTCAACGGAGCAGACAAAGACGCCCTCGGTCACGTCGTAGCGGTACTGCTGCGCCATCTGCGCGGTCATCGTCTGCGGCGTGATGCCCATGTAGGCCTTGTCGGTCACATAGCCGTTGGTCATGATGTCTTCCACAAGGGAAAGCACGTCGTTGATGGGGATGGCGAAGCCGATGCCCTCCACGGTGGTGTTGGAATAGCTCGAATACTTGGCCGAGACGATGCCGACGACCTCACCGTAGCTGTTGAAGAGCGGGCCGCCGGAGTTGCCGGGGTTGATGGAGCAGTCGACCTGAATCATGTTAAAGGGCGTGCCGTCAACATTGATGGCGCGGTTGACGCAGGAGACGATGCCCTCGCTCATCGAGAACGTCAGTTCGCCGAGCGGGTTGCCGACAGCGGCAACGGATTCGCCGATGGCGACCTTGCTCGAATCGCCCAGCACCACGGGCGTTGCGCCCGTCACGTCGATCTTGAGAACGGCGATGTCGTAGTCCTCATCGCTGCCGATGACGGTCGCGTCATACGTTTCGCCGTTGTAGAGCGTCACCTTCACGGTGCTCGCACCGGAGATGACGTGGTGGTTCGTCAGGATGTAGCCGTCCTGCGTGATGAAAAAGCCCGTGCCGCTCGCGGCGGTCTCGACCTGCTGGCCGAAGTAGTTCGTGGTGGAGGAAACGTTGATCGAAACGACGCTGTTGACGTTCGAGGCGTAGACCTCCGACATCGACATCTGCGTCTTGCCGTCGACCTTGACGGTCTGCACCTGCGCGACCTCGCGGTCGCTGACCTGAACGCTCGTCTTGTTGACCTTGGTCGTCGCGCCGCTCACGCCTGCGCCGATGAAGCCGCCGACGAGCGCGCACACCAGCGCCAGCGCCACGATCTTGCCGGAAAGACCGCTGCCGCCCTTTTTCTTCGGGCTGCCGCCGGGATTCTTATCCCACGGGTCCTCGGCGTAGTTCTTCGTGTCGATCGGGGCGTTGGGGTTCTGCTCGTCGCCCTTGCGATAGCTGTAGTGATACAGGTTGTTTTCGTCTTCGTACATGATGATGACCTCCTATGGACTGAGACCCTTGCTTGCAGCCTCTTTGCTTTCGATGATGCTATCATAGGGCATATTTATGTATATTTCTTGAACGCTATTTGACGATTTCTTAAATTCCCGATGACTTTTTTAAGTTTCTGTGATAATCGCGCGATTCCCCTTGCAATTTATTTCCCGTCATACTAAAATGAAACGCGACTGAAGAAAAAGGAGGCGGCGCACATGCTTCGCATCGACAATCTGAAGCTCCCTGTGGGAGCAAAGGAAGACAAGCTGCGCGCTGCCTGCGCGCACGCGCTGCGCGTGAGCGAGGAAGCGCTCGTCTCTGTCAAGCTCCTGCGCCGCTCCATCGACGCGCGCGAGGGCGTGAAGCTCGTCTGCTCTGCCGCGGTCGAGGTCAAAAACGAATCCGGCGTTTTACAGCGCTGCAAGAATAAAAATGTGCAGCCCTACGCGCCGAAGAAATATACGCCGCCCGCGCCTGTTTCAGCGCCGGAGGTCTCCCCTGTCGTTATCGGCGCGGGGCCCGCGGGCCTTTTCTGCGCGCTGCTGCTGGCCCGCTGCGGCGCAAGACCCATTTTATTAGAGCGCGGGCGCGCGGTCGAGCAGCGAAAGCGCGATGTCGAGCACTTCTGGCGCACGGGCGAGCTTGATCTGACCTCGAACGTGCAATTTGGCGAAGGCGGCGCGGGCGCATTTTCCGACGGCAAGCTCAACACCGGCACAAAGGACCTGCGCCACGGCTATATTTTAGAGGAGTTCGTCCGCTTCGGCGCGAGCGAGGATATTTTAGTCGACGCCAAGCCTCATGTCGGCACCGACAAATTATATGTGGTGCTGCAAAATCTCCGCCGCGAGATCATCGACCGCGGCGGCGAAGTTCGGTTTTCCCACAAGGTTGTGGATATCGAGCAGAACAGCGACAGCGTCACGGCGCTGCGCGTGAGCGCCCCCGAGGGGGAGTACACGCTGCCCACAAAGCACGTCGTGCTCGCGCCCGGCCACAGCGCGCGCGATACGTTCGAAATGCTGCAAAAGCGCGGCGTGCCGATGGAGCCCAAGCCCTTTGCCGTCGGCGTGCGCATCGAGCACCGCCAGCGCGACATGGACTTAGCGCAATATAAGGAGGCGGCGGGCACGCCCGGCCTCCCACCCACGTCGTACAAGCTCTCGTGTCATACGGAGAAGGGGCGCGGCGTGTTCTCGTTCTGCGTCTGCCCCGGCGGCGAGGTCGTCGCCGCCGCGTCGGAGGAAAAGCGCGTCGTGACAAACGGCATGAGCGAATTTGCGCGCGACGGCGAGAACATCAACGGCGGACTTTTGGTCTCCGTTACGCCGGAGGATTTCCCGTCCGGCGATACCCTCGCGGGCGTCCAGTTCCAGCGCGAGCTGGAGGACGCGGCCTATCGCCTTGGCGGTGGAAATTACGCCGCCCCCGCCCAGCGGGTCGAAGATTTTCTCAAGCATCGCCCGTCAACGGGAGCGGGAAAGGTCGTGCCGACCTATCTTCCCTCCGTCCGCTGGTGCGACCTGCACGGCTGTCTCCCGTCCTTTGTGTGCGAGGCGCTCGAGGAGGGCCTTCCGATGCTGGGGCGGAAATTAAGGGGCTTCGATGCGCCCGACGCCGTTTTGACGGCGGTGGAGACGCGCTCTTCGTCGCCTGTGCGCATCGTGCGCGACAACTTGAGTTTTCAATCCGCCCTGCGCGGTCTATATCCCTGCGGCGAGGGCGCGGGCTACGCCGGCGGCATCATGAGTGCCGCGGCCGACGGCCTGCGCGTCGCAGAAATGATTTTGGAGGAATTGAACCATGAATGAAAAAATCGGCGTCATCATCGACTTCCTGACTCCGGCATACGAAAAGACGCTGCGCGACACCGCCGCACGCTGCGGCTACGACATCGTCTTCTTCCCCTCGTCCAAGGCGGCGGAGGGCAATGTGGACGACTGCACGATCCTCTACGGCCATCCGTCCCAGCGCGTTATCGCGGGCGCACGCAATCTCAAGTGGTACGCGAGCTGCTGGGCGGGCGTGGACCGCTTCTGCCGCGACGACCTGTATCAGAATCCCGACTGCCTGCTGACGAACGCCTCGGGCGCTTACGGCACGACGATCGCCGAGCATTCCGTCATGGTCTCGCTGATGCTGCTGCGCCGCCAGATGGAATACACCGAGATCATCCGCGAGGGCGGCTGGCGCGTGCTCCCGGGCGGCATTCACTCGCTCCACGGCGCGCGCGTCACGTGCCTTGGCACGGGCGACATCGGCACGGAATTTGCCCGCCGCGTGCGCGCATTCCATCCCGCGAGCCTGACCGGCGTCAGCCGCAGCGGCCGCGCGAACGCGGACTTTGACGCCGTTCATCCCGTCACGGAGCTCGATCAGCTCCTGCCCGAGACTGACCTTCTCTTCATGTCTCTCCCCTCGGTGAGCGACACGGTGAACATCCTGAACGCAGACCGCATGGCACTGCTCCCGAAAGGCGCTTACGTCATCAACGTTGGCCGCGGCACGGCCATCGATCAGGACGCGCTGATCAAAGCGCTGGATTCCGGGCACCTCGCCGGTGCGGCGCTCGATGTCGTCGTGCCCGAACCGCTGCCTGCGGATCATCCGCTGCGCAAGGCCAAGAACCTCCTGCTCACGCCGCACGTCGCGGGCAACATGACGCTCGGCTACACCTGCGAGCGCAACGTGCAGCTCTTCTGCGAAAATCTGGAAAATTATGCCGCGGGCCGCCCGATGCATCACCTCGTCGACCGCAGAAAGGGCTATTGAATCGCGTCGCGTTCCGCCGCTTTGCGGCGGGCGCAGCACATAAAAAGGCAGCAATATGAAAAATTCCCGCATCAAAAACGGTATCATGCGCATTGTGCAGGGTATCATCATCGGCGCGGGCGCGATTTTGCCGGGCATCTCCGGCGGCGTGCTCGCAGTCGTATTCGGCATCTACCGCCCCGCGATGGAGCTGCTCACGCACCCCAGGCGCGCGCTTCAACGCTACTGGCGGATGCTGCTCGCCGTCGGCATCGGCTGGGCGATCGGCTTTTTGGGCGGCGGCAGCGTGATCCTTGCGCTGTTTCACCAGTCGGAAACCGTCGCCACGTGCCTCTTCATCGGGCTCATCCTCGGCACGCTGCCCGACCTCTGGCACGAGGCGGGCACGCAGGGGCGCGGCAACGGTTCGTACATCTCGCTGATCGTCAGCTTCCTCGCCCTGTTCGGCGCGCTGATGGCCGTCAAGTTCAGTTCATTTGCCGAGATGCCTGCAAACTTCTGGGGCTTTCTCTTCTGCGGCGTGCTGTGGGGCTTCAGCTTCATCATCCCGGGGATGACGTCGTCGTCCATCCTGATGGCGGTCGGCCTTCTCACGCCGCTGATCGACGGCATTGCCCAGCTTGATTTCACCGTGCTCGTCCCATGGGGGCTTGGCATGGTCGGCGTGATGGCGCTGTTTGCCCGCATTGTGAGCAGGCTTTTCGACACGCACTATTCCATCGCTTATCACGCCGTCATCGGCATCGTGCTTGCCTCCACGCTCATCATCATTCCGACGGACTTTGCCTCGACAGCGGAGATGGTCTGGGGCATCGCGTGCGCCATTCTCGGCGCGGTGCTTGCGTATTTTGGCAGCAAGCTCCAGCCGCAGGAGGACGCGGAGATTGAGGCAAAATAAAAGCAGATACAAAAAGCTGACGGTCAAAAGATCGTCAGCTTTTTACGGTATCATCATTTGTGAGCGCTTCGCTTTTGCGCTTGCGCTTGTAGTGGTACATCGTCCGGTCGGCGCGTTTGATCGCATCCTCTACGCTGCCGAGCACCGGATTGAAGCACGCATAGCCGACCGACACGTGCGGCAGGTGCTCGTTTTTCACTCGCCGTGCCGTCAGCTCGCGCAGGAATTCCGAAAGATACTTTTCCGCCGCCGTGTCGGAGATTTGCGCGATGACGCAGAATTCGTCGCCGCCGATGCGGTAGCAGTAGCCGACCTTGGAGAACACGGCGTAGATCGTGCTGCCGACCTCGGCAAGCACCGCGTCGCCCACGCCATGGCCAAAGGTGTCGTTGACGGACTTGAACTCGTCCACGTCGAAATAGTAGATGACTGCGTGTCCGCGCAACGAGGCGGGACGGCTCTCATAGCTGCGGCGGTTCAGAAGATGGGTCAGCGTGTCGATTTTCTGCGTGAGCTCGGAATACAGGATGTAAATCATCAGAACATCGACCGCTGAGCACGCCCACATGATGCGCACTCCGGCACCGTACTGGAGGAACAGCCCACAGAAGAAAAAACCGGCAGGACGATAACGAGCGCCCGATACAGGCCATAATGGTGCGAACTCTCGCTCAGCAGCTGACCAATGAACAGCAGAACGCCGCTGGCATAGGCCAGCACGTAGACCCAGTAAAACGTTTCGTGATGATAAACGTTTTGTGCGTCGACCGAGAAGATGAAGCCGAAGAAAGCCGACAGCACCTCGAGCCCCGCGTGGACGCCGATGAGGGTATAAATGAGCTTTTTATGCTTGAGCGGCGTCATCAGGTCGCTGCAAAGCACAGTGATGATCGGCGCTGTGGACAGCTCGATGGTCTTAACGAGGATGTGCAGCGTCCGCAGCGACGGGTCGGCTCCGTCCATCCAAACGCCGAACCATTCCGATACCATGCATGCGATCATCAGTACGGAGATCGTGTAAACCATCTGCTTTTTGTCATGCTCCATCAGATCATTGCCGCTCACGAGCATGTCCATGATAATCATAATAAAGACCGAAAGGAAGATGGTAGCCGAGTAGAAATCAAACATGGCGCGAACCTTCCGTTCTGATAGTTATATTCTTACGATATCACCGTTGAGAAAGACTGCAACTAAAACTAAAAAAACGTCGAATCCTGTCGTTTTCCCAAAATTCACACAGAATCTGACAGCAATTCGCTGTACTGCGCAAGGCTCTGCGTGGCGAGTTGCTGCATCGTCGACCAGTCCGCCGCGCCCGCACTTCCCTGCACCGCCACGGTGCGAAAACCCGCGTCCTTCGCGTTTTGGATCGCCGCAAGCGAGCCGGAAAAGACGATCGTATCGTCCTTTTGCGAGTGCAGGCGCTTCATCGCGCGCTCGAACATCGTGCCGCTGTCCGCCTTGCAGAGCGCGACGGATTCTGTCAGCACGAAGCGGAAATACGAGTGAAGCCCCGCCTTTTCGAGCGCTTTTTGCGCGTCCTCCGCGCTGAGCTCCGTCACCGCGCCGAGCCACACGCCCTCCATCTTAAAAAGTGAAAGCGCCTTGTCGAGTCCCTCGCGCGCCGCGCCGTCGGGGGTGAAGAGGGTATCGCCCAGTGTAAAGATTGCGCTTTGCAGCCGCATATTCGGTTCCTCCTGCGTTTGAATGATGATTGCCTCTTATTATAATGCGCCCCGCCGTCATTTGCAATCGCGGCGAAGAAGAATATCTTATGCAGTGCGATTCTGTATAAATTTACGGATGCATTCACAAAAGGATCTGAAAGACGGGGGCTTGACACACTGCTTTGTGAAAAATGATGAACAAAAATACAGATTCAACGCTGAAATTTGGCGGGATTAGGTATGAATATTCCCTTGACTATGTATTTTTATTGAGTTACACTAAACTCATCAACTTTCCGCCGCTGTGTGTGGCGGCATAAGACCACTCTGGAGGACGAAAACCATGAAACATTATCCAAACTCTGTCAGCAAAGCGCTCGCGCTGCTGATGGCCCTGGTAATGACGCTCTCGCTCGCGGTCACGTCCGCGTTTGCCGTCAGCTACCAGGACATGAACCCCAAGGACGATGCGCTGCTGGGAACGAAATTCCCGGTCGACGCGACGATCACCCTTGTCACCGATGAAAACGGCAAGGACGTGTCCCTCTCCATCCCCGTGTCCGGCATGACGAAGGATGCGCTTGCCGCGGCCGTCAGCACCGGTACCGTTTCGCTCTCGCTCGAGCGCGACGATTCCCGCCCCTACGTCAACGAGGAGCTGTTCCCCTACGCTTACGCGGGCGGCTCTCTGAATGACTGGCTGACCGAGGGCGACGGGCACCAGTTCACGGACATCAAGCTCTCCGCAAGCGAGAAAAACGGCAGGACTGTCCTCGACGTGAGCTTCCACGTGAATAACTACTTCTACTCCACCAACCGCAGAACCGGCGTGACCAGCGTCGACTACAGCGTGCCCCACACCAACGGCGGCTACTACATCGACCTGTGCGGCTACTTTGATCTCGTCGCCAAAAACAGCGGCAAGGATCTCGGCTCCGTGAGCGTCAAGGTTGCGCCGTATGAAAACTTCAACACCATGTGGGAGATCTACAAGGAGCTCGATACGATCGTGGCAAACGGCACGAAAAACGGTCTCTACGTGGAAGAATTCTCCATGGGCCAGTCCACCGCGGGCCGTGATATACCCTATCTCATCGTGGCCGACTCCAAGGCGAGCGTGAGCAAGTGGCTCGCCCTGACCGAGCAGGCCGAGACCGATCCCGATGCCGTGCTCGCCCAGATCAAGTCCGGCGCGCTCGACGAGATCCGCGTGCCCGTGATGTATTCCAACATCCACTCCAACGAGGTCGCCGCCACCGATGGCGTGCTCGACTTCGCCAAGATGATCACGAGCGAAAAGACCATCGACTACAAGACGCTCACGGGCTTCACCGCCGCGGGCGAAAAAGAGTTCAAGGAAGAGATGGGCCCTGTGGGCGCGGAGGGCAGCGTCGCCATCCCCGACCTCGTCAAGGATAAGGCCAGCTACTTAGGTTACCTGACGGTCGATAACAACGGCAAGTCCGGCAAGGTCGACCTTGAAGAGTATTACACCGTCGAAAATAAGAGCGTGAACGTCAAGGACGAGCTTTTGTCCGACGTGTTCTTCATCCTCGTCCCCGAGGAGAATGTCGACGGACGTACTTACCTGACGAGACATTCCACCAATGGCTATGACCTCAACCGCGACAACTCCTTCCAGACCACGAGCGAGACGGCCAACATGCAGCAGCTCATCGGCACGTTCAACCCCATGTCGCTTGCCGAGTTCCACGGCCGCGTGCAGGCCTTCCAGTGCGAGCCCTGCGATCCCCCGCACGAGCCGAACTTTGAGTACGACCTGCTCGCCGAGCACCTCATCACCGGCGGCGAGGCGCTGGGCATCGCGGCGGTCGCCAACAACGACGGCTACAACAGCTATGTCATCCCCCAGCGCGATTACCTGAGCTACACCGGCAACGGCACCGAGACCTACTGGGAAGACCCGTGGGACGATATGTCCACGAGCTACACCCCCCAGTTCGCCATGCTCCAGGGCACCGTTGCCTACACCGTTGAGCTGCCCGCCTACAACGATGATACCGCTCAGGCGGCGCAGTATGGTATCCTCGGCAACGCCGCCTATGTGGCTGCCGAAAAGCTTTCCTACCTTGCATCTCAGGTCACGATCTTCCAGCGCGGCGTGAAGAATCTAAACTCCGACGCGTATGAGCTCGTCGGCCAGTGGTTGTGCGACCAGAACGACGTCGAGGGCGCGGAGATGGACGTCTTCCGTCCCGAGTACAACGGCACGGGCCAGAACGGCAACTTCTATCCCGAGTGCTACATCATCCCGCTTGACGGCGAAAATCAGACCAACCTCCAGGCCGCGGCCGACATGATGGAGTGGCTCACGAGAAACGACGTCAAGGTCAACGTGACTGAAAAGGAATTCACCTATGACGGCGTTACCTACCCCGCCGGTACGATGATCGTCTCGATGTATCAGGCCAAGCGTTCTGTCGCCAACGGCGTGCTGTATGACGGCACGCTCATCAACGGCTGGACCGTCCTCTACTCCGAGGGCATCACCTCCTTCAATGAAACGCGCGGCTTCGACATGGTCACCGTGGCCGAGCCCGCCGCCTACAAGAGCATCTCTGCCGTTTGCGGCAGCCCCATGGATCACGATGACGCCCTCGCTTACACCAAGGCGCTGACCTCCTACTTCACCGGCGACAAGAACAAGGACGTCATCCTCTCCAACGCCTCTGAAGACTCCACCGCCGCCGTCAACGAGCTTCTCAAGGCCGGCAAGACCGTCGGCATGGTCACGAGCGGCGACCACATGGGCGATTTCATCTGCTCCTACGCCGACTATCAGACCGTCGCGGGCAAGTATCTGCTCTCTGCCGCGGGCGTCGACAAGACGAGCGTGAAGGCGAAGATCATCACCAAGTCCCCGACCGTCTACGTCCCCGGCATGCCTGCTGAAAGCGAGAAGGGATTTGTCTACGCGCCGCAGATCAGCCAGAGCGCCGGCTGGAACTATGATACCGCCGCGATGAACCTCATGGGCTTCACCACGACCTCCGACGTGACCAAGGCGGACGCCGCCGCAGGTGCGACGAAGCTCGACGCCGCCGCAAAGACCGCCGTGAAAAACGGCCTGCCGTACATCGGTTACAGCTATTCCGCAGCGTCCTCCGCCTCTGACCTCATCGCCGGCGTGGAATACACCGAGCTGGACGGCGCGATGGACTGCCTGACCCCCGTTGTCTATCCCAACAAGACCCTTGTGAACGCGAGCTACATTGCTGACGGCGACGATATCCTCTACGCCTACGGCCTCGGCTACTTCTCCAAGGTCCCCGCCTCCGCGACGGTCCTCGTCAAGAGCGATAAGACCAAGACGCCCACCGAGGGCTTCATCTCCACGAACACTGCCGAGCGCGCCGCGGGCTTCAAGGCCTACATGAACGGCGGCGTGCAGGGCTTTGCCTACAAGGAAAACGGCATGAACGTTGTCCTCTTTGCAAACTCCCTGACCAACAAGGTCCACCAGAGAGACGAGTACGCGTACCTCAGCAACTTCCTCTTCTCCTCTGTCCTGAGCGACAAGAACTACGACGGCTCCGCGTCGCTTCCCTTTACCGATGTCGCCGACGACGCCTACTATGCCGACGCCGTTGTCTGGGCCGTTGCGAAGAACATCACCTCCGGCGCGACCGCCACGACCTTTGCGCCGAACGCGGGCTGCACGCGCGGCCAGATGGTCACCTTCCTGTGGAGAGCCAACGGCAGCCCCGAGCCGAAGTCCATGACCACGTCCTTCACCGACGTGAAGAGCGGCGCGTATTACGAAAAGGCCGTTGCGTGGGCGGTGGAAAACAACGTGACCACCGGCACGAGCAGCACGACCTTCTCCCCGGATGCTTCCGTCACGCGCGCACAGGCTGTCACCTTCCAGTGGAGAGCGGCCGGCGCACCGGCGGCTGAGGGCACGAACGCCTTTGCCGATGTGAGCGCGAGCGCCTTCTACGCCCCCGCCGTGCAGTGGGCCGTCAACGCGGGCGTGACCACCGGCACGAGCGACACCACCTTCTCCCCGAACAGCAACTGCCTGCGTGCGCAGATCGTTTCCTTCCTCTACCGCGCCGCCAAGTAAGCGGCCACACAAAAAATACGCTGCGGAGCAATCCGCAGCGTATTTTTTGTTCCGCAGCTTCCACAGGGCGATCGGTTCCTGTGGAAAAGGAGCGAAAATTTTTCCGTCCCGCCTGTTGACTTAGGGGATATCGCAGACCATAATACTTCAAAAATGAACAGTTCAAAAAAGAAAGAAGGAAGGGCGTGAACCGAAGCATATCGATCTCCCGAAAGATCGCTCTGGCCTACAGCGAAGTGTGCAAGCTGCTCTGCAAGGAGCTGGGCCTGCCGCAGACGGCCTTCGACATCCTGATGTTCCTGGGGAACAACCCGGACTATAAAACGGCCAGCGAGATCGTGGAGATCCGCCGCCTCAAGGCAAATCTCGTGTCGGTCAATGTGGAAAAGCTCGTGCAGGAGGGTTATCTCACGCGCTGCGCGGTGGCGGGCGACCGGCGGAAGACGGAACTTCTCTGCACCGAAAAGGCAGCGCCCATCCTCGCGCGCGGGCGGCAGCTCCAGAAGGATTTTTCCGAGAGCCTCTTTGCAGGCATGGACGAAGCGCGGCGGGAAGCCTTCGCCGCGGCGCTCGTGGAGATCGAAAGCAATCTTGATGCAATTCTGGAGGCAAACGAACCATGAGTATCCTGACGGCCGTTCTGGTCACATTTTTTGCGGGCATGGGCGCGGGGCTCGGCACCGGCTTTGCCGGGATGAGCGCCGCCGCAGTCTTTGCCAACCGTGCGCAGCCCAAGACCCTCAACCGCGCCACGGGCGTGGTGCTCGTGGTGCTGGGCATTGCCGTGATGGACTTTCAGCTGCTTGCGTGAAAATGCGCCCCTTTGACGGGCACTTCGATTTTCTTCGCCATCACAAGACCTCCTGCGTCCCTGAATTTTGATGGGGAAGGCAGGAGGTCTTTTCTTTTGCCGAAAACAAGAAAAACCTCACTTCCGAAGAAGTGAGGTTTTGGTGGAGACTGCTGGACTCGAACCAGTGACCTCCTGCGTGTGAAGATGCGTCGAGGGCGGAAAGAACGAGCTATCCTGTCCTTTCCGCCCCTTTTGGCTCAAAATGATTTGCTGTCCGCTCCGTTGGTTCCGTTTTCTACTACCTGCCCCAATTCCAGACTGGGTCACGGTTTGGGTCAAGCGCTCAAATAGCCTCTCGCAGAGGATCTTCGACAGCCGGACAATGATCGTACAATTCACAGGGATCAAGGTCGATGCAGATGCAGGGGTCTCTGGTACCATCCAGATCCCAAGCGACAGCATCGTTCAATACAGTCAGACAATTCCGAAAGGTTTCCTCATTCTGGAGCGGAGCAAATACGCCGCCTTTTTCCAATAACGGCTTTGCATCCAACAGGCGAATGGAGCCATCCAGAAAATAGACATAGACTGTAAAATCGATTCCCGCGACAACCTGGACGACTTTGGGGATCATTAAAGCACACTCCCTTCTCTCAAACAAGCGGGGCAATGCGGTTGAGGGGCTTGGCATCCTTGGAAAGCTCCCAGTTCTGCATGAGTTCGTCACGATGTAACTCGCACCATGCCAGAATCAATTTCAACTGGCGGGAAGGTAAGGCACCCCGAATCACATAACCACCCTGAATGTCTACCAATGCTTTGTTCCCGGCGTACTCTGCATGGAAGTGCGGCGGATTGTGGTCGCTATAAAACATTGTGATACGAATTCCATAAAACAAACTGACTTCGGGCATACCGTAAGCACCTCCCAATTCGAATTTAATATACCATAAGGATAAGAGAAATAAAAGGTTTTTCTCTGCTTTGATTAGAAACGTTATAACTTTATTGCGGTTATTTAGGAAAAAGACTACAGACTATATTTTTACAGATGGGCAATGATCCCGCTCCTTTTCGCAATTCTGCTGATTTCAGCTTGTTTTACCGTAATTCTGACATATAATTTGTGATCTTCTCAAAATAGCCAGTCATTCAGTAGGCTCTATATAGAATACAGATGCAATTTGAAAACAGTTCAAGTTTAGTACAACTTTAGTTCAAAAACAGTCTTCGTGGGTTGCCTTTCCCAAAACAATTGTGTCTATAGCAGGCTTTAGGATTTTTACAAACTTCTGTAACAACGCACCTGACAGCATAATTGTTGCAACCGTGCAAATTCCAACAGTACCTCCTAAAATCCACCCAAACAAAACACATATCACATCTAATATGATTCTTACATTTTGAATGGGCCATTGATTTTTATGTACTAAAGCAAACGTTAAAGCTTCATAGGGCCCTTTTCCAAAGTCCGCAAGGGAATAAAGTGCTGAACCAAAACTGAATATGACAAGTCCACATATCATAATAAGAAAATTCACCATTTTTGAGCTGCTATAATGCAAAAACGGGGCAAATAAATCGATGCAAAAACTATAGACCACTTGATACAGTATCGTTCCTATATGGATTTGCCTTCTGTCATAAAACCAGCAAAAGACCACCATTGCCGCGGCAATGATCAACGATGCCTGCCCAATGGTTATACGGATTGCCTTTGCCATCCCCTGCCATAATACCGCAAGTGTTGCGGAACCAAAACCGGCATAAATTGCTATATCCAATCCGAATGCAGCAATTACTGTTCCTACAATGACAGTCAAAAGTCTTAATATCATCTTTTTACAAGACATATTATTCTATCTCCCCTTTATCCGGGCGTATTCCTGCTCCGCGCCGCCTTTCGGCTCTTTTTTCATCAGGGATGCCGCTGTGATCACCGTCAGCACGGACTCCGTCACCATGCCGGAATAGGAGCGCACCGCAATGACATACACCAGCCACGAAAGGCCGCTGACAATGCCCGCGCCCTGTATCACCCGCTTGTTGGACTGGAAGAAGGGCAGCAGAGCCACCAACGATGCCAAAATAGGCAACAGCGTCACTGGCGTTTCGTAGGTTAACACAGCAATCAGCAGGAACACCGCTGCGATGGGCATCGCCGTGGCGACCTTGTTCCAACGAAACCGCTCCTGTAATAGGAAAAGCATCAACACGATAATTTGAAAAAAGCTACATACTGCACCGGACAGGGCGTGAAGTAGTGCATAATGGATGGCAAAAATCAAATTGGCAACTACCTGCCACAGCAAGATCATGCGCTTGTCCTTCTGCCAGTAGCTGAGTCCCATAGTAATTAATGCACCAAAGCCGATCATCTGATAAAGCACATTCATTCGTCTGTCCTCCCATGAAAAAAGCCACGCACCCAGCAAGGGTGCGTGGCGAAAAATGGATGCGATGTTCCAGAAAAATCCACACAAATTTTGGAATTATATTTTACCATAGTAAAGGCTCACTTGTCAATCCGCAACAAGAACGATCCCTTTTACCTTTTGTGTTGATTTAGGCCCATAATCACACCCCATCCGTCATTTTGACGGAACTCTAAGCATAACAAAAGGAGCAAGGTGTATTTCAACCTTGCTCCTATCGGAGAATATGTGCTACTCAGTTCAACAAATTGGAATCTGGCGGTCATTCGCCATATACGATTAAGACCGTTTTTCCATCATAATCAAGATACTTCACGTCATCCACTAAAAACCTGGGAGTTTGAACTGGAGACACTCAGCAAATCTCCAAAAGATACTTCCGAAGTGCTTTGAGGCCGACATGGTTTTTATTTTCCCGCAGGCAGACAAAACTAAGGCTCTCCTCAAATGGCGGCCACAGGGGGACTGCGCAGACTCCGTAGTATTCCGCAAATGATTTGGGACCCAGGATGATGCCTGTTCCATTGCGCACCATGTCCATGGATGTTTCTACGCCATCCAGACGGTACGTTCTGCCGGGAACGACCTCGTGCTTTTGGAGTGTCCTTTTTAAGACCTGCGCTTCCATGAAGTCCTGTGGGGCGGCGATGATTGCGCAGCCTCGCAGGTCCTCAAAAGAGGCATGTGCCTGTTTTGACAGGGGACTTCCGTGGCTGGTGAGGACGCACTGAGGCTCTCGGATCAATTCACAGCGGAAAAAGCGATGGAGATCGGGGCAGGTCTCTGAGGAGGATAAGTAATTCAGAGCAAGGTCAAGATCGCCGTTTTTCAAATCCTCCAAAAAGTTTTCGCTGGATTGGATGAATGTGGGCTCTATGTGGGGATACCGCTCGAAAAAAGCCATGATTTTCGGGAACAATCCGTTGGAGAAGACCCGCGGCCCCAGATAGATGCGCAGATGCTCTCGGTTTTGCTGGCTCAGGCGGGCATTGATTTCCTGCAACTGTGCCCATGACTGCTGTACTAGCCTGGCCCCATCACAGAATTCTTCCCCCGCAGGCGTCAGGGAGACACCCTGTGCTGTACGGTAGAGCAGGGAAAAGCCCAACTCACTTTCCAGCTTTTTGATTTGCAGGGAAATGGCTGGCTGCGAGACGAACAGTGCTTCTGCCGCCTTTGAAATACTGCCGTGATCGGCCACGGCCAGAACATATTGAAGCTGTGTGATGTTCAGATCGGTTCGCCTCCCGGATATTTGCGTTGCTTATATCCCTATTTTAACTTGACATTTCTCAAAGCGCAATATCTGTCTTAAAATAAAGGGGAAAGAAGGGCGTGAGAGAATGCTGATAGGTTCCATAGTCAATGTTGCGGCTATTTTGGCCGGTTCAACAGTAGGGCTGCTCCTTCGATGGGGCATCCGACGGTTTTCTGCTCTGTTTTCCGCTGGCAGCGGCCAGCTGGGAGAACGGCTGCAGAGCATCATCATGCAGGGACTGGCGCTATGTACGACCTGCATGGGGATCAGCGGCTCGCTGAAGGGGCAGAACAGTCTGATCATGATTTTGTCCATGGTCATCGGTGGGTTGATCGGAGAACTGCTGGATCTGGATAGGGCGATGAAGCGGGTAGGAAACTGGGTGCAGGAGAAAATGAGCCGGTTTGGTTCAGAGGGCGAAACATCTACGATTGCAGAGGGTTTTGTCACTGCCAGCCTGTTGTACTGTGTCGGCGCCATGTCTATTGTGGGTGCATTGAACAGCGGTCTCATGGGAGACCATGATATGCTGTTTGCAAAATCGCTGTTGGATGGGACGGCATCGATCATTTTCACCGTGTCGCTGGGGGTGGGGGTCCCGTTATCCGCCATCGCCGTATTTTGCTACCAGGTGCCAATTACACTGGCGGCCTCTGTGTTATCCCCCTTTCTCGGAGAAAGCGTCATTGCGGAGATGACCTGTGTGGGTTCCCTTCTGATTTTAGCTATTAGCCTGAATATGCTGGGCATTACAAAAATCAAAGTCATGAACCTGATTCCCGCGATTTTTCTGCCGATTTTTTTGTGTCGGTTCTTTTAATCCCCTTTGGCACTCCTTGTATGGCCTTGGCAGATGTTCCACGCCATTTGCCCATGCCAAGCAGAAGCGCATAGATTTCCAGAGTCGCAGAACGGCCAGCATTTTGCTGGCCGTTCTGCATTTTTGACCATGGATACCTGCTGGGACTTTTCTTGAAAAGCTGCGTTTTGGCAGCGCCCTCAGGATTTGTCGCGGCCTTCCAGACTATCGAGGCCAATCCGATTACAGAGAGGCGCGGAAATAAAGCATTCAGCCTATTCGGGGCAGTTGACATGGTTTTATCGGTAACCATCCGGCCGGGGCTTGCCGCGAGCGGCAGCCAAACACATTTTGCGGGCAGAAGCCCACACCCACTTTCTGTAGCCGAAGGGCCAGGGGGCAAGGAGAAAAGCCGTTTAAAATGATATGCTGTTGACAAAGACGAGTGAGATACGGCCAAGCCCGGAAAACGAGTGGGCCAGAGAAGGAATCCGCGGCTTTGTTCCCGCCTGTAAGGCGCTGTGTGCCCTCCTTTCGGCAAAAGAGGGTAAACACCCATCCCCCGGCACCAAAACGCGGTGTACAGGCCTTTGTGCCAATATTCAAAAATATCTGTGAGTTATCAGAAGATTGATAATTTTCTGATAACTCCCACAAAACCATAAGTTGGGCGTGTAAAGGCAGTGAAAGCGTCAACTGATTTATCGAAACAGCCAATTTTTAAGAGAGATTTTGTGACTTCGCGAGGGACGAAAAGAAAAGCAGGATAAAGAACAGGCGTCAAGCGTGACGCCCTGTTCGGTCACTTCTGCCCGCAGTGCGGGCAGTTACGGGGATTTTCGGGGCGTTCCAAAGTGGGGTCAAAATCGAAGGGGTGCTATCACTTCTGCGGTCGTTATCCCCGAGAACTTACTCCTACAGGAAAAAAGTAGGGGTCATGCCCCGGAAAAGATGCTATTTTGAACAAAAAGGACATCTTCTGCTCTGCCGAACGCCAGAGCGGAAGATGCCTTTTTGCAGACGAACACACTCAAGAATTGCGTCGCAAAACAAAGAATAAGCCTCGGCTCTGTTCAAACCGTAATTGATAACAATCTGATAACTCTGCCCGGTTGGGATGGCTATTAAGGTCAGGGGATGGTATTGTGTGTCGCTGACAAGGAGGCGATACGATGTACGAATACATGAGAGGACTGCAGCGGCAGTTCTTCAAGGAGCCGGACTTCCCGGAACTACGGCAGGAAATCAACGAAATCCATCAGGCATTGACTGAGGGCAAGGCCAAGCCGGAACGCCGCAAATTGCTGAAACTGGTGGATTTGGAAGCGGAGCTGCGGGATGAGGTATCCCTCGCCAGTTTCGCGGCAGGCTTCCGTCTGGCTTGGGGGATCATTGCGGAACTGAATACAGAGCCGCCCTACTCCTTCGCCGAGGAAGAGGAACGCCGAATGGGACAGCAGCAGAGGAGGGATGACTGATGGCAAAGAAACGAGCCAACGGTGAGGGCAGCATTCGCAAGCGGAAGGATGGCCGCTGGGAGGGCAGGTACACGGCAGGACATGACCCGAATACCGGCAAGACCATCTACAAGAACGTCCTTGGCAAGACCCAAGGAGAGGTCAAAGAAAAGTTAAAGAAAGCGATTGCAGATAGCCAACAGTTGGATGTGACCAGGGCAACCACCTACACGGTCAGAACCTGGATCAAGCTGTGGTATGAAGTCTACGCCGAACCCCGTCTCCGGGAGAAAACCAAAGATTATTACCTGAACTACATCGACAAGCACATCATTCCCGAGCTGGGCGACATCAAGCTGGACAAGCTGACCACCATCCAAATCCAGAAGTTCTACAACGACCTCCAGAAAAACGGCAGGGTGCAGCGGTACAAGCATATTGAACTGAAAAACAGAGGGTTAAGTGTGCGGGTGGTTCACGGTATCCACACCCTGCTGAACAACTGCCTGGAACAGGCGGTCAAGGAAAGACTGCTCCTTGAGAACCCTGCCAGGGGTTGCAAACTGCCCAAAATGGAGAAAAAAGAAATGAAGGTCCTACCGCAGGAAAAAATAGGGCCGTACCTGTCCGAAGCAGAAAAGCGTGGCCTGCTGGCAGCGTACTATCTGGAGTTGACCACCGGCCTGCGGCGGGGAGAACTTCTCGCCCTTCTCTGGACTGACCTGGACATTGAAGCAAGGACCATCTCCGTGACAAAGCAAGTGAACCGTATCAAGGGCGAACTGGTAGTGAGCCAGCCGAAAACACAGAACTCTGTGAGAACACTGGCAATCCCGCAGCAGGCGGTAGACCTGCTGGTCGAGGAACACAAAAAGCATCCGGGGAATCCGTATATGTTCCCTTCACCTAAGACGGGTACCATGTTTGACCCGGATTCCTTCCGGCATACCCACGACAAAATTCTGAAAGCCATCGGAGCCGAGCATATCCGATTCCATGACCTCAGACACACCTTCGCAACGTTATCCCTGAAGAACGGCGTGGACGTTAAAACGCTATCCGGCGCCCTGGGCCACTACTCGGCGGGCTTCACCCTCAGCACCTACACCCACGCCACGGCGGAGATGAAACGGGACGCGGCGGACACCATCGGGAACGTCATCAGCCAGGCAATGTGAGATATGTCAAAATAACAGGCAAAACTTGTACATCCGAAAAACACGAAAAAACCGCAAAAATCAGCACCGGGCAGGAAAAATCCCGCCCGGTGCTGTCTAATCCTTTCCGCTCATTTCTAAAGTGCTCCCCAAGTCAAGGACATTTTCATTTGACCCATAGCGGCAGCATACC
>OJPW01000521.1_pt1 | contig 32085 bp, 36 predicted proteins | sample 1598571 | NCBI WGS metagenome assembly OJPW01 (sample SAMN03922493, study PRJEB24848) | human gut metagenome | isolation source: stool sample | host: Homo sapiens | place: Germany | collected 2011-05
AACGACATTATTTCAGGCTGTCGAAAAAAGCCGGAGGCTTTTTCGACAGCCTGAAAGAACCACCCTCGGGCGGTTCTTTTTTTGCTTTTCTCCGCCGCGCACCGTCTCCCCTCTCCCCGCATAGGATGGTGACGGAAAAGGAGGGAGCGCGATATGGAGCGATACACGGCGGCGCTGGCGGGCAATCCCAACGTGGGCAAGTCCACGGTGTTCAACGCCCTGACGGGCCTGCACCAGCACACCGGCAACTGGTGCGGCAAGACCGTGGCCGCGGCGGAGGGCCGCTGCATCTGCGGCGGCGCGGCATTCCGGCTGGTGGACCTGCCGGGCACATACTCCCTGTACGCCCACTCCCCTGAGGAGGCGGTGACGGACGACTTCCTCCGCCGGGGCGAGGCGGATGTGACGGTGCTGGTGGCAGACGCCACCTGTCTGCGCCGGAACTTGCAGCTGGCGGTGCAGCTCCGCTGCCGCACCGGGCGGCTGGTGGTGTGCGTCAACCTGATGGACGAAGCCCGGAAAAAGCACGCCGCCCCGGACACCGCCGCCCTGGCGGCAGCGCTGGGCGTGCCGGTGGTGGAGACCGCCGCCCGAGACGGCACAGGGCTGGAGGCGCTGCGCCGCGCCATGGCGGACATGGCCCGCAGCGACGCGCCGCCCGACCCCTGGACGGACGTGGACGGCGGCGACCCGGAGGCCGTGGCCACCCGTGCCGCCGCCATCGCTGAGGACTGCCTGCCCCACGGGGTAGATGTTCACCGCCGCGACCGCCGCATCGACCGCGTCATCACAGGCCGCTGGACAGCGCTGCCGGTGATGCTGGCCCTGCTGGGCCTGGTGTTTTGGCTGACGCTGTGGGGCGCGAACGCCCCCTCTGCCCTGCTGAGCCGCGCCCTTATGTCCCTGCAAGAGCCGCTGCGCCGGCTGCTCTCCTTCGCCCCCTGGTGGGTACAGGGCGCGGTGGTGGACGGCGTTTACCGCACCGCCGCCTGGGTGGTGGCGGTGATGCTGCCTCCCATGGCCATTTTCTTCCCCCTGTTCACCCTGCTGGAGGATGCCGGGCTGCTGCCCCGCATCGCCTTCGCCTGCGACCGCTTCTTCCGGGCCGCCGGCGGCAGCGGACGGCAAAGCCTCACCATGTGCATGGGGCTGGGCTGCAACGCCTGCGGCGTCATGGGCTGCCGCATCATCGACAGTCCCCGGGAACGGCTGGCCGCCATCCTCACCAACGCCTTCATCCCCTGCAATGGCCGCCTGCCCACCCTGATCCTGCTGTCGCTGCTGCTGTGGAGCGGCACAGGCGGCTCGCTGGCCGCCGCCGGGACGTTTTTGACCTGTCTGCTGCTGGCGGTGGTCATGACGTTGCTGGCCACCCGGCTGCTCACCGCCACCGTTCTGCGGGGGCAGTCATCCGCCTTCACGCTGGAGCTGCCGCCCTACCGTATGCCTCGGCTGGGGCAGGTGCTGGTGCGCTCCCTGCTGGACCGCACGCTGTTCGTGCTGGGCCGCGCCGTCACGGTAGCTGCCCCGGCAGGGCTGGTGATTTGGACGCTGGCCAACGTCACCGCCGGCGGTGCCAGCCTCCTGTCCCACGCCGCCGCCTTTTTCGACCCTCTAGGCCGGCTGATGGGCCTGGACGGCATGGTGCTGACGGCACTGCTGCTGGGCTTCCCCGCCAACGAGATCGTCCTCCCGGCGCTGCTGATGGGCTATCTGCACACCGGCAGCCTGGTGGAGACCGGCGGCACAGCCGCCCTGGGCCAGCTGCTGGCCGCCCAGGGCTGGACGGCGGAGACGGCGGTGTGCATGATGGTGCTGTGCGTGCTCCACTTCCCCTGCGGCACGACGTGCCTGACCATCCGCCGGGAGACCGGCTCGTGGCGCTGGACGGCGCTGGCGGCGCTGCTGCCCACCGCCATGGGCATGGCGCTGTGTATGGCCATCCACGGCCTTTGGACGCTGCTGACATAGACCGATCTCCCCGCCGCAAAACTTGAGCACACGCAAGCCGCCGCAGGAGTCCTCCTGCGGCGGCTTTTCGTCTCAACTGTGTTTTTTATCGTCCGGGCATCTGCCAGCCGTGGTGGTCGGTGTGGAGCAGGTGGTGGGACTTCTCGCCCAGCGGCGCTTTCAGGTACTCGCGGTACAGCGTCTGCACGTCCTTATTCTCGTGGGAGAAGCGGACGGCCATGTTCTTATCAATGCTCCACAGCACGTCGCCGCGGTAGGCGGCAGGCTCTTCCTCGTCGTGGATAGGCTGTCCGCCGCCGCCGGCGCAGCCGCCGGGGCAGGCCATGACCTCCACAAAATCGTATGTCACCTGGCCCTCGTCAATGGCGGTCATCAGCTTGCGGGTGTTGCCCAGCCCGCTGACCACGGCCACGCGGACGTCTCCCGCGCCGGGGATGGCGAAGGTGGCCTCCTTCCAGCCATTCATGCCGCGGACGGCGGTAAAAGCGTCCGGGTCGGGGTTCTTGCCGGTGACAAGATAGTACGCGCTTCGCAGCGCTGCGTCCATCACGCCGCCGGTAGCGCCGAACACCACGGCAGCGCCTGTGCCGCTGCCCAGGGGACTGTCGAACTCCGTCTCCGGCAGGACGGCAGGGTTGATCTGTTCGCCCCGGAACATACGGACGATCTCGCGGGTGGTCAGCACCACGTCCACGTCCGGGTCGCCCTGGTCGTCCTTCATGGTGGGCAGGGCGCACTCCGCCTTCTTGGCAGTGCAGGGCATGATAGACACCACGAACAGCTTCTTGGGGTCAATGCCCAGCTTCTCGGCGAAGTAGCTCTTTACCACCGCGCCGAACATCTGCTGGGGGCTCTTGGCGGTGGACAGGTTGTCGGTATAGGCGGGGAACTGCCCCTTCAGGAAACGCACCCAGCCGGGACAGCAGCTGGTGAACATGGGCCAGCGGTAGCGGTTGCGGTGGGTAAAGCGCTCCACGAACTCGCTGCCCTCCTCCATGATGGTCAGGTCGGCGGCAAAGTCGGTGTCGAACACGTAGTCAAAGCCCATGATCTTCAGAGCGGACACCATGCGCTTGGCGGTGGCGAACTTGGGGTCGAGGTGATAGTGCTCCGCCCAGGCGGCGCGGACGGCGGGCGCCATCTGCACCACCACGATGCGGTCGGGGTCGGCCAGGGCGTCGAACACCTTGCCGGTGTCGTCACGCTCCTGCAAGCCGCCCACGGGGCAGTGTGTGATGCACTGGCCGCAGAACGTGCAGTCGCTCTCGCCCAGCGTCCGGGTATGGGACACACCCACGGTGGTGTGTGAGCCCGTGCCCATCAGATCCCAAATGCCCATGGACTGCACCTTCTCGCAGAACTGGATGCAGCGCATACACTTGACGCAGCGGTTCTCCACCCGCACCACCGGGTTGGAGAAATCGTCGGGGATGTTCCGCAGGTCGTCGATATAGTGGTCGCCCAGCAGGTTGTAGTCGTTGGTCAGCTGCTGGAGCTTGCAGTTGCCGCTGCGGGTGCACTTGGTACACTTGGTGTCGTGCTGGCTCAGCAGCAGCCGCAGGTTCACGCGCCGCGCCTCCCGCACACGGGGGGAGTTGGTGTGAACGGCCATGCCCTCGTCCACCACGTTGTCGCAGGCGGGGACCAGCCGGGGCTGTCCCTCCACCTCCACCATGCAGAGGCGGCACGCGCCGATCTCATTAATGTCCTTCAGATAGCACAGAGTGGGGATGTCGATATGTATGGAGCGGGCCGCCTCCAGAATGGTGGTGCCCTCCGGCACTGTGACGGTGCGCCCGTCGATGCTCAGCGTTACCATTTGACGTTCCTCCCTCCTCTGAAAATACCGTAGCCGAAGTGGTCGCAGCGCAGGCAGCGGGACGCCTCGGTGCAGGCGCCCTCCTCCGTCAGGCCGCATTCAATGTCCTCAAAGTCGCGCCGGCGCTCGCAGGCCTCCCGCTCGGTGGTGTTGATGCGCCCGTGGGGGCCGCGGTTGTTCAGCCGCGGGGAAGGAATGTCCACATCCACCTCGATCTCATGCTGGAAGCCCAGATGCACGTCGATGTTGGCCGCCGCCACCTTACCGGCGGCAATGGCGCGGATCGCCGTGGCAGGGCCGGTGACGCAGTCGCCGCCGGCGAACAGGTTGTCCATGTCGCCCACCTGTCCGGACAGGCCCGCCACGAACACGCCCCGCTTGATGGGCACGCCGGCCTGCTCGAAGCCCTGGATCTCAATGCCCTGTCCGATGGCCACCACGATGATGTCCGCCGGGATGCGCTTCTCCGGCAGGTCGGCCTTGTTGGGCCGGGGCCGCCCGGACTTGTCGGCCTCGCCGATGATCTGGGGCTGCACCCACAGGGCGGCGGCGCAGCCGTTTTCATCGGCCTCGATGCGGACGGGCGCCATCAGCGCCTCGATCTCCGCGCCCTCGGCCAGCGCGCCGGTGACCTCGTCGGGCAGCGCCGTCATATCCTCGATGCGGCGGCGGTACACGCACGTCACCTTGTCCGCGCCCAGCCGGATGGAGCTGCGGGTCACGTCCATGGCCACGTTGCCGCCGCCGATGACCACCACCTGCTTGCCGGTGAAGTCGGGCATCACGTCGTCGCCGATGGAGCGCAGCATCTCCACGGCGGACATCACGTTCTTGCTGTCCTCACCGGGGATGCCCACCTTCTTGTCCTGGTGGGCGCCGATGGCGATGTACAGGCAGTCGTATTCCTTCTGCAGCTCCTCCACCCACATGTCGGTGCCCACGGTGACGCCGGTGTGGGCCTCGATGCCCAGCGACAGGATGGAGGCGATCTCCGCGTCCAGCAGGTGCCGGGGGAACCGGTAGCTGGGGATGCCGTAGCGCAGCATGCCGCCCAGCTTCTCCCGCTCCTCGAACACCGTGACCTTGTGGCCCATCAGCGCCAGATAGTAGGCGCAGCTCAGGCCGCTGGGGCCGCCGCCGATGATGGCCACCTTCTTGCCGGTGGGCGGCGCGCAGGCCGGCTGGGGCACGTCCCCGGCGTGGTCCACGGCGTAACGCTTCAGACCCCGGATGTTGATGGCGTCGTCGATCATGTTCCGGCGGCACCGCGCCTCGCAGGGGTGCTCGCAGATATAGGCACAGGCGGTGGGGAAGGGGTTGTCCTTGCGGATCAGGCGCACGGCGTCGGCGCAGCGTCCCTCGCCCACCAGCGCCATGTAGCCCGGCACGTCCACGCCGGCGGGACACAGTGCCACGCAGGGCACGGGCAGCTGCAGACCGGCCAGACACCGGTGGTGCTGGATGTGCTCCTCGTAGTCGTCCCGGAAACCGTCCAGACCGTCCAGCACCAGCCGCGCCGCGTCCCGTCCGATGGCGCAGTCGGCGGTGTTCACGACGGTGCGGGCGGTTTTCTCGATGATGTCGATGGTGCTCATGTCGGCGGTGCCGTCCAGCACCGTCTCGATCAGCTTGCTCAGCTGCCCCAGACCGATGCGGCAGGGCACGCACTTGCCGCAGGACTGGGCGTGGCACAGTGTCAGGAACGCCAGCGACATATCCACGGGACATAGGCCCGGGGGACTGGCGGCGATACGGCGCTCCACGTCACGGTAGAGGTTATCCACCACTGTCTGTGCGCGGCTGGGGCTCTTGATATCAAGTCTGCTCAAGGCAGATCCCTCCTTTCGTCTGCGCCGCGCGGACACCCGTCCGGCCGGTACAGAACAGAGTTTAGGTTGAGAAAAGAATGCCACAAAAAGCGAAAAAAGTCAATCAAAATTAAAAAGTTGTCAAAGCGAGGGAAAATTCTCAAAAAAGTGCCGCTTACTACATGAAAAAATTTTAACATATTCCTGTAAAGAAGTATAAAAAGCGATATTCTGACGAAACTTTTTACTCCGAGGAGGTTTTTTCGCAGCCGTTCCGGCCGCCATCCGCGGCCCGCTGCAGTCTGCTCACTCTCCGCTGAGTCGGGCCCCGGTCCGCCGCACCTGCCGGGGCCGGACGGCCCTGACGCTTGACAGTGCCGCCCGGGGGATATATAATCCGGTTATATCAGAGAGGGCATCCCCGCCGGCTGCGCGGCCAGACCGGGGGTGCCTGCTTTTGCCGCGGGCACCGCGGCACATTTGAGGTATCGACATGAACTTTCGTCTGATCGCAAATACCACCAGCTATGTGCTGTGGGTGGAGGCCGGCTTCCTGCTGCTGCCGCTGGCGGCATCGGTGCTGTACGGCGAGGCGTGGCTGCCTTTTTTCGGCACGGCTGTGCTGTGCATCCTGCTGGGCTCGGCGCTGCACCTGGTGCCGGTGAAAAAGGCGCAGATGCACAGCCGCGACGGCTTCATGGCCGTGGCACTGGGCTGGATCGCCCTGTCCCTTACCGGCGCGCTGCCCTATGTGTTCACCGGCGCGCTCACCGCGTATGTGGACGCGGTATTTGAAACGGTGTCCGGCCTGACCACCACCGGCTCCACGGTGTTCCCGGAGGTGGAGCACCTGTCCCGCAGCGTCCTGCTGTGGCGCTCGCTGACCCAGTGGATGGGCGGCATGGGCGTGCTGGTGCTGTTCCTGGCGCTGATGCCCAAGCTGGGGGACGGCGCGGTGTACCTGATGCGGGCGGAAAGCCCCGGCCCCATCAAGTCCAAGCTGGTGCCCAAGGTGGGCAGCACCGCTAAGATCCTCTACGCCATCTATGTGGCGCTGACGGTGCTGGAGATGGTCTGCCTGCGCCTGGCGGGTGCCACCTGGTTCTCCGCTGTGAACCACGCCTTCACCACCATGGCCACCGGCGGTTTTTCCATCAACAATACATCGCTGAACGGGGCCAGTCCGGCGGTGATGTGGATCGTGACGGTGTTTTCGTTTCTGGCCGGCGTCAATTTTTCCCTGCTGTTCCTGGCCGTCACCGGCCGTCTCCGCGCCGCCCTGCGCAGCGAGGAGCTGCGGGTCTATCTGGCCATCGTGGTGGGCGTCACGCTGCTGATCTGCCTGAACCTGCGGGTGCAGGCCGGGGTGCCGCTGGGCGAATCCATCACGGATGCGGCGTTCCAGACCGTGACCATCATCACCACCACCGGCTTTGCCACGGTGGACTTCGCCCTGTGGCCCACGTTCTGCCGCATGGCGCTGCTGGTGCTGATGTTCACCGGCGGCTGCGCCGGCTCCACCTCCGGCGGCATGAAGCTGTCCCGTGTGCTGATCCTGTGGAAATCGCTGGTGCGTGAGTTGAAGCGGATGGTGCATCCCAACCACGTCAGCGTCATCAAGGTGGACGGACAGCCCGTGGAGGAGCGGGTGGTGTCGTCCACGGGAGCCTATATCATGGCCTATATGGTGGTGCTGCTGGCCGGGGCGCTGGTGGTCAGCTGGGACAACTACGGCTTCCAGGAGTCCTTTGCCGCCTCCCTGACCTGCATCAGCAACGTGGGGCCTGGCCTGGGCATTCTGGGGCCGATGGAAAACTTTTCCATTTTGTCCCCCGTGAGCAAGATCGCCCTGTCGCTGGAGATGCTGACGGGCCGTCTGGAGCTGATGCCCATGCTGGCGCTGCTGACCCGGGGTGCGTGGCGGGACCGCTGACCGCAAAGAATTTCCGGACCTGAAATAACAAATTCATGATATGCTTCATGATGTAGTTCAACATGAAGCATATCATGAAATTTTTTCCGGCGTAAAAACTGCCAGAAACTCCCGGCTGTGATTGTCGCAAATGCAACAGAGCGACAGGCGGCGGTGCGGTATACTGGCGCTGTCAAACAGAACAGGAGGGATCACATGATCCGAAAGATCATTCATATCGACGAGGAAAAGTGCAATGGCTGCGGCCGCTGTGTCCACGCTTGCCACGAGGGCGCCATTGATCTGGTGAACGGCAAAGCAAAGCTGATGCGGGAGCATTACTGCGACGGGCTGGGCGACTGTCTGCCGTCCTGTCCCACCGGCGCCATCACCTTTGAGGAGCGGGAGGCCCCGGCCTACGACGAGGCGGCGGTGAAGGCGTCCCAGGCCGCCAGAGCCGCAGCAGGCGCCGGACACACCGGCTGTCCCGGCAGCCGCATCCGCCAGATGGCGGCAAAGGCCCCGGCGGCAGCGGGCGAGGCTGTGACCGGCCAGCTCACCAACTGGCCGGTGCAGATCAGGCTGGCGCCGGTGAACGGCCCCGCCTTCGCGGGCCGCCACCTGCTGATCGCCGCCGACTGCACCGCCTATACCTACGGCGAATTCCACCGCCGGTTCCTGGCGGGGCGGACGCTGCTCATTGGCTGTCCCAAGCTGGATATGGTGGATTACAGCGAGAAGCTCACCGCCATCCTCCGGGAGAACGATATCCGCTCCGTGACGCTGCTGCGGATGGAGGTGCCCTGCTGCGGCGGGCTGGAGCACGCGGTGAAAACGGCGCTGACCGCCTGCGAGAAGGACATCCCCCTGACGGTGCAGGTGGTCAACATCGACGGGACACTGGCGGAGTAAAGCATAAAACCGGACGCAGACTCTTGTCTGCGTCCGGTTTTCATATTTTATAAGGCGTCCGTCAGGGATTGGCGGCGCAATAGGCCTCGTAGCGGCTCTGGAGCCAGCTTTGCAGCTGCTTCACGCCGTCGTCGTCCCAGGGAAAGTCCTGCTCCTCGATGTCCCGGGCCAGCTCGTAGCACAGCTGGGAGTAGACGGCGGCGTGGAGCAGCCCGGCGTCCTTGTCGGTCTTGAAGCGGTAGCGGAACTCACCGATGGAGCCGGTGTAGACAAAGGCCCGCTTGAACCAGCGGGGCGTAAATTCGGCAAACTGAGGGTGCATGGAGACTCATCCTTTCCGGAAAGATAAGCGGGAGCGGGAAGGCGGGGATGCCGGAGTCCGCTTCCGGCAACAGCATACCACAAAAATGCGGGTTTGTCCAAGAAGTTTTCGCAAATGCTTGTTGCAAACAGACCGAACGTATGGTACAATATGGCGTGAAGAAACCATGGGGGCGCAGGCCTGCGGGACGCGCCGCCGGAGGAAAGAGGTAGAGGACTTATGAACAATGCAGTCAAGCGTATCGGCGTACTGACCAGCGGCGGCGACGCGCCGGGCATGAACGCCTGCATCCGCGCAGTGGTGCGCAGTGCGTTGGCCCGGGGCATCGAGTGCGTGGGCATCCGCCGGGGCTATGCCGGCCTGATCGCCGGTGACTTTATGGAGATGGACAATTCCAGCGTCAGCCGCATCATCAACCGGGGCGGTACCATTCTGTACAGCGCCCGGTGCGACGAGTTCCGCACCAAGGAGGGCCAGCAGAAGGCGGCCAACACCTGCAAGCTGCTGGGGCTGGACGGCCTGGTGGCCATCGGCGGCGACGGCACGTTCCGGGGCGCGCAGGATCTGTCCAAATTCGGCATCTCCGTGGTGGGTATCCCCGGCACCATAGACAACGACATCGTTTGCACCGACTACACCATCGGCTTTGATACCGCCGCCAACACGGCGGTGGAGTGCATCGACCGGCTACGGGACACCATGCAGTCCCACGAGCGCTGCTCCGTGGTGGAGGTCATGGGCCACCGGGCCGGGTATCTGGCGCTGTATGTGGGTGTGGCCGTGGGCGCCACGGCAGTGCTGGTGCCGGAGCGGGAGTATGACTTCGACCTGCATGTGGCCGAGAAGATCCGCCGGGCGCGGCTCAGCGGCAAGACCAACTTTATGATCGTGGTGGCCGAGGGCGCGGCCAGCGGCATCGCTGTGGGCGAGGAGATCCGGGAGAAGCTGGGGCTGGATCCCCGCGTCACCATCCTGGGCCACATCCAGCGGGGCGGCAACGCCAGCGCCAAGGACCGTGTTATGGCCACCCGCATGGGCTACGAGGCGGTGCAGCTGCTGGCGGAGGGCCAGACCAACCGCATCATCTGTGCCAGCGGCGAGCAGATCGTCAATGTGGACATCGACGAGGGCCTTGCCATGAAAAAGACCCTGAACCCGGAGGAACTGGAGGTCATGACCGTCATGACCGGACGGTAAGAACGGACATAAAAGAGAGGAGACGCCGAGCGTCTCCTCTTTTCGCATACAGAAGCAGCCCCCGGCGGAGCCGGGGACTGCTGTCGGTCTGGCCGGAGGGGCGTTTTATGCGTCGTACAGGCCGAGGATGACGATGCCGGCCACCACCAGCGCGATCATGGCGTAGTGCTTCCAGCTCAGCTTCTCCTTGAGGAACAGGCGGCTCCACAGCACGGAGGCCACGCAGTAGGCGGAGATGATGGGGGCGGCCAGCGCCACATGGGCCGTGTCCGCCAGCGCGTAGATGTAGGCGAACTGACCGGCTGTCTCGCAGATGGCGCCCACGTACTTGGGACCCTCCCGCTTGGGGACGAGCTTACTCTTTTTGATGAGCACCACATAGATGAAGCACACGATGGCAGCCAGCAGGAACGTCAGCTCATAGGCGCAGTTGGCGCTGTCCTCGTTCAGCGTCTCCAGCACGCGGCTGTCGGCGAAGGTACCCAGCGCGTCCAGCAGACAGTAGACCACCGGCAGCGCCAGCGCCAGCACGGACTTGGCGTAGCGATGGTTGCTGGCCTCCTGCCGGGCGGCCCGGAGGTCGTCGTCCTCCCGGGCCTCCACGATGCCGAGGCCGATGACGCCCACGCAGACCAGCGCCGTGGCGACCAGCTGGGCGGGTACCAGATCGCCTAGACCGCCGGTGGCCAGCGCCAGCACCGCCACCAGCGCGCCGGAGGAGTTGCAGATGGGAGAGGAGATGGACAGCTCGATGTACCTGAGGCCGATGTAGCCGATGGTCATGGAGCTGATGTACAGCAGGGACACCGGCAGGTAGGTGAGGATGATGCTGCCGTTGATCTCCGTGCCGTTGATGAAAATTTCGTAGGCTGCGTGGAGGCCCATCACAAGGCCCACGGCCATGACCATCTTGAGATGGCTGTACTTATCGTCCGCGTCCTGACAGCCGATCTTGCTGAACAGGTCAGAGCCGCTCCAGCAGATCAGAGCGATGAGGGAAAACCAAAACCACATAATATTCTCCTTTTTAGTTTACATAAGATTTATATTTCGGGAGAATACAGCGGGTGGCGGACGCCGTCGAAAAGGGTGGTTAGGGAGAAGCATAGATACCTCTGCAAGTTTACATAATTAGAGTGAGATGAGACCGGCCTCCAGCATCTTCTGCAGGCTCATCAGGATGCCCAGCTTGGCGTGATACCACGTCAGGCCGCCCTGGAAGTACACGGCGTAGGGCGGGCGGATGGGGCCGTCGGCGGAAAGCTCGATGGAGCTGCCCTGCACGAAGGCGCCGGCGGCCATGATGACCTCGCTGTCGTAGCCGGGCATGGCCCAAGGCTCCGGGGTCACGTAGCTGTCTACCGGGGCGGCGGACTGGATGCCCTTGCAGAAGGCCACCATGCCCTCCCGGCTGCCCAGCTCCACGGCCTGAATGATGTCGTGGCGGGTCTCGTCGGCGGCGGGTACCACGCGGAAGCCCAGCTTTTCATAGCAGGCGGCGGCGAATACCGCACCCTTCACGGCGGAGGCCGTCACGGTGGGGGAGAGGAAAAAGCCCTGATACAGCTGGGTCAGCAGGCCCAGATTGGCGCCTACCTCCCGGCCCAGGCCGGGGGCGGACAGACGGCGGGCGCAGCGGTCGATAAGATCGGCCCGGCCGCAGACATAGCCGCCGGTGGGGGCCAGACCGCCGCCGGGGTTCTTGATGAGACTGCCTACGATCATGTCCGCGCCCACGTTGGACGGCTCCCGCAGCTCGGTGAACTCGCCGTAGCAGTTGTCCACCATGCAGATGACATCCGGCTTGCACTGTTTGCAGAAGGCGATGAGCTGGCCGATCTGGTCCACGGAGAAGCTGGGGCGGGTGGCGTAGCCCTTGGAGCGCTGAATGGTAATGAGCTTGGTCTGGGGGCCGATGGCGGCGCGGATGCCGTCGTAGTCGAAGCTGCCGTCCGGCAGCAGATCCACCTGCCGGTAGGAGACGCCGTACTCTTTGAGAGAGCCGGCGGAGGGACGGATACCGATGACCTCCTCCAGCGTGTCATAGGGACCGCCCACAGGGCTCAGCAGCTCGTCGCCGGGCAGCAGGTTGGCGCCCAGCGCCAGCGCCAGCGCGTGGGTGCCGCAGGTGATCTGGGGGCGCACCAGCGCCGCCTCGGTGCCGAAGCAGTCGGCATAGACCCGCTCCAGATTGTCGCGGCCCTCGTCGTCGTAGCCGTAGCCGGAGGAGAGGTTGAAGTGGTTGGCGGCCAGCCGGTTCTTCTGCATGGCGGCGATGACCTTCAGCTGGTTGGCCTCGGCAATGGCGTCGATGTCCGCGAAGCGGGCCTTCAGACCGGCGAGGACCTTCTCGCCGAAGGTGAGCACGGCGTCGCTGACGCCGAGAGCTTTGTACTGTTCGTTCATACGGTGTACCTCATTGGGGGAATTTGACGCCGTTCAGGCGCATGATGAGACGGATGGGGTAGTCCCGGTCCAGATAGTTCCGGGCGTACCAGTCGTAGGTGGCCATAGGGGCGTGGACCAGCTCCGGAGCCTCGCAGCGCAGGGCCTCGAAGGTCTTTTGGTCGCCGCTGAGCAGGGCGGCCACCACGTCCAGCCGTCCCTCCTCCGCCAGACGCAGCAGGGCGTGGTCCATCATGGCGGCGCAGGCCTGCTCTTCCTCGTCAGCGTACAGCTCCCGGCGGCCCAGCCAGTAGAGGAACTCCTCCGGGTCCAGGTCCAGCTTGGTGGTGATCTGGCTGAGCTTGAAGAACTCCTTGCGGTCCATGCGCTTCAGCACGTCGATGAGATACTGCACCAGGCCGTCGTCCATGGCAATGCAGTCCAGAAACACCTCGAAGGCGTGCTTATTGGCGTCGGGATCGGGAGTTGCGGGCCGCTCCGGTGCGGCTTCCGGCGTCTCCGCGCCCTGCAGGAAAAACTGAAGACCGCCCAGATCGCTGTTCTCGGCGGTGAACAGCTCCTCCGGCAGGACGGTGCCGTCCTGAGCGGCGCAGGCACGGACGAAATCGGCCATGCCCATGGCCTGCAGCTGCTGGCCCAGCGCCTGGATGCGGGCGTTCTCATCGCCGCTGTCCGGCAGGGTGATGCCCTCCGGGGCGGGGCACTTGCCCTCCCACACCTCGGTCATGTATTGCAGGTAGTAGTCAAAAAGGGTCATAGTATCCCTCGCTTTCCAACATCATATCTTATCATACGGAGGTTGCCAATGCAAGAAATATCGGGTATGATGGGGGAAGAGGCAGGTTCTAATATGTATTTGCAGGGTGCAGAACTCCGAGATGAAGCTCTGTGCCCTGCAAATTTTATACAACGAAAAGGAGTACAACGATGAAAGTAATTGGTTTCCGCGCGTCCTCTTTCAAAGGCAATGACGGCACGGAGGTCTCCGGCGTCAATCTGTACCTGACCGACAAGTGTGAAAAGGGCGAAGGTCTGTCCTGCGACCGCATCTATGTGATGGACAAGATCCTGGCATCCTGCGGCTACACGCCGAAGCTGAACGATGAAGTCATCATCGAGTATAACCGCTGGGGCAAGTGCTCCGGTATCCGTCTGGCCAAGTTCTAAAACTTCGCTCGTGCCGTGAACGTCGGGATGATGTGCACCGTCAGAGCTGCCCTCAACAAGTCGGAGTAGCTGCTCCGACGAGGGGCACTTGACACCATATCGAATTCCGGGAAGTGCCTGCAATATGACGAGTTCTGTCTCCCCCGTTCACAGCATCCACGAATATGGAAACGGCATCTATAAGGTCGTGACATTTAAGGGCAATCGTGATCCTGACAATGCTTACCTCCGGACGTCTGAAGCTACGCAGTCCAATGATGCAAAGCTGGATAACAATTTCAGCCGCGCTCGAAATATGGTGCTGCAATATGCTCTCTGTAATTCGTGGGACTACTTTTTCACCGGCACGATAGATCGTGCTAAGTTCGATCGCTTCAATTTGGACGCCTACCAAAGCCGTCTATCTCAGTTCGTGCGAGACAAGCGCAAAAAGTACCAGTCACAGATTCAGTATCTTCTGGTGCCGGAACAACATAAAGACGGCGCTTGGCATATCCACGGTCTGATTTCTGGGTTGCCGGAGGATGCAGTATCCCCCTTTGCTCCTCCGGCACCTCAGCGGCTCATGGACGGCGGTTTCTTGAATTGGTCGGATTATATGGACACCTTTGGCTTTTGCTCACTGGCACCCATCAGAGACGCCATAGCAACGGCCTATTACATAACAAAGTACGTCAGTAAAGATTTATCCCGGCGTCAGGCTGATATTGGAAAGCACCTGTATTTCCATTCTCGCCCGCTCAGAAAGGCAATCAAGGCCAGTGACGTATACCTCTATAACCGTCCACTGGATGAGTTGTGTGTCAATGAATATGACTTCTGCAAAACTGGCATGGTGTACGGTGAAGATTGGATGTGGCCTTACGATTGGGCTGGTGCTGAACCTGCCGAAGTGATACCGCTTTATCCAGTGGTGCCCGATCCTGACTTTCAGCCCATGACGATAGAGCCGGATTTCCAACAACTCAAAATGGAGGGTTACCTATGATCAAGTTTCTGATCACCGCCGCTTTCGTGCTGGTATTCGTGTTCATCCTGTTCCTGCTGCTCTCGCTCATGGCGTGGATCGCCGGTAAAGTCCTGCGCTCCCTGTTCCCGGATAAGTTCAAGGGAAAGGCGGGTAAGGCATAATCAACGCTGTGGTCGAGTTCATTCTGCACTTCTTCCTTGTTGCTTCGCTTTTCGCCGTCGGTGTCTGTGCTGTCAATATATTCTACTATGCGTGTGTTGTGCCTTTTGACCAGCTGATCGGCCGCGTGAAAGCACACCTTCAAAAGCGCAAGCAAAACTAAATCCCCCGCCTACGGCGAGGGATTAGTGGTCAGCGTCTGCGGCGTTTTGTACCTGTTATTGTCCCTCCGATTGCTACGATGATTATGCAAACGGTGATAAGCAGGTCTTTCACATCGCTTATTGGGTTGTTCAGCGTTAGCAGTTGTCGGAAGAAGTTTCCGAACATTGCTAATATCGCTTGAATGTCAGATAGGAGTTTTTCTATGGCTAATTCCCTTTCTACCGTATTTGGTGCAGTGATTTTGTTTTTGCTGGTGCTTATCGCTTCGCTGGCATGGCACTTCGGCGCATGGATCATCCAGCGGTTCGATGGTTGTCGTGCGAGGGATTAGGGGTCACTTCTTATAGTAGTATTTTTCTTTCAGGTATTCTTTGCAGCTTTCTATACTGGTGTCGCCTTTTGCTTTCTTTGCGTTGTGTGTGACAATAGAAAGAGGAATAGCAATAATTAGGGGCGTTATTGACATTGGCCACCAGATTATAGACATAAGGATTGTCCATCCCCATAAAGGTATTAGTATTAGTCTCATTTTCCGTCCCCCTTGTGTTTTTTCTTATTATAACGTAACTGTGGGAGGTGTCAAGTCGATATGAAAAAGGGCCTTTTGACATTCAGCCTTGTGCTTGCGCTGTTGACTTCTATGGTTACGGTTGCTTATGCGGGTTATCCAAAGATATCCGGATTGGTTCCCGGTAGTGCTGGATATAGATTGGTGCAAGCGCTCTTATATAAGACTGGTGACGTTGTCGTTGATGTTGGCCCTAATGCTGCCAGCTTTACATACAAAGTGACGATCGGTTTTGATAGTCTTTCCGATATTTGCGTTACAGCTAATGGTATTGGCTTAACGTGTTCGCTTTATTACAATTCTGCGCAAGGCTTGTATGTAATTCGTGTTCATGATGAGGGAGTGTTTGGGTTTAGCGGGTCTTATGGAACACTTGCAAATTCTGACGGTTACGTCTATACCGCGCCCAAGGAGGATACCGGTAACACCACGGTTAATAACACCTACAACTACAATCATACAGTTATCAATCCATCGTCTCCGGGCTATACTCGCACACCTACCTCCAACACGGCCCCGTCTTACTGGGAGGTCATTGATACTTTGAAAGCGGTTTATACGAAAGTCGATTTCGCTGTTCAGTATCTTAGCCTTGTCTGTGATTGGCTTGATTTTCAGGCCGGTCTTTTGATTGATGTTGTCCATAGCCTGGAACGCAGTGTGGCCCCTGCGCTGGAGGCCGTCAACAATAACCTCATCAGCTTCAAGGACAGTACCGTTACCGGCTTGAAGAATCTGGATAATGATGTAGTGTTCGGCATCAACGTCCTGCTGGAACAGCTGAACGTGCAAAATCGCATCTATTCCGGTGTAACCGGCATCGGCTCCCGGTTGGATACCCTCGTCACCAACAGCGCCGGCATCGGTTCGCGCCTGGACAGCATCATCAGTAACGGCGCCGTGCAGGTGAACACAAGCCCCATAGAAGCCCGGCTGGACAAGCTGATTTCTATGTATCGCAAGGTCAATAGTGTCGTGCTGGATACCGCCAGTATTTCCAGTGGCAGTGTTTCCAGCGGTAGTATCAGGTCTGCCGTTGGCGGCGAATTGGACGATGCCGTATTCTGGGGCATGTCCGGCTATAACAGTGCTAATAGCTTCGCCTACGCTGACCCGTTGACGTATGTCCTCAACGATGTAGAGCATCCAGTCATTGATCGTCCGCTCCGTGGTATTCAGCTGGGCACGTCCATTCCGGATAGTTTGAATAGCTCGGATAGTGTCCTTATGGCTGGTGTCTGGAAGCTTGCGAACGGTCAATATGAGATTTCAGACACCTACAACGCTGCTACCGGTGAGTACGTTCAGCGCCTTTATACTCAGTCCTACGATGGCACCGAGAACTGGAACATGGCGGTCAAGTCAGATGGTATGAATCTGTTCTATCTCTCTGATTATGCCTTTGAGTATCTTGAAGCGAATCGTTATTCTATGTCCGGTTGGAGTCAATTCAAATATCGCCCCTATGCATACGCTTTCAATGCGGATAAGAATGCAGCTGCTGCTTATAAGAATACATACACCATCTGGGGTCGTAACATCCGATTTGTTGTGGATGCTGCGGAATATCCGGATGTGGCCACATGGAAAACCCGCCTATCTAATATGGCTGCCGCTGGTACTCCGTTGGAGATTTGGTGGGTACCGAGCGTTTCAGGTAAAACTTATTCAGATGGCCCCATTGTCGAGACGCTTGACCGTATAACCGTCGCTATTCCGGAAGGTAACAGCAGCATTTTTGGCAATCGCGTCCGCATTACCGGCAAGTATGAGACTTATGACAGCTACACGCAGACGGCGGACATCATCGCCGCCATCAATAATATTCAAGCTGGTGTGACTCCTGATCTGGAGCCTATCGTTTCCCGGCTGGACACGTTGATCTCTCAATCGTCTGATTCGGTGGTGAATGTGGTCAACAACAATACATTTATCACCAGTGTCTACCAGCTGGATGATGAAAATGATGTGGCGGATCGCTCGAAGGAAGGTATGGAGAAGATCGGCGGTGTGTTCAAGTGGCTCTGGAAAGTGGCTTTCAAGGACGCCTTCGGCGCTGCTGATATCACAAAGCTGGATGGCCTGTTATAGGAGGTGCTGCTATGGATTCTGACCTGTATACGTTCCTGCACTTCATCCGTGGCGTCTATGACGCTATGCCCTCTGGCCTGCAGGCCTGTGTGCTCTACTCTATTTCGGCGGTGCTGATCGTGTCGCTGATCATTTTAATTGCGAGGTGGGATTGATGCTTTCTAAAGTCGCTATTGGTGTCAGCTGGATGCCGAACAGTCTGGCCGCTGCTGTATACGCGCTGGCTGCGCTTCTGCTGGTGTTCCTGTTCATCAAGATCGTGCTGCTCATCGTCAAGTGCATTTCTGATCTTGTCCTATTCTGGAAGAAGTAGGTGATTCTATGGATTCGTTGCTTTTTGCAATCAGATCGCTGCTGGGCTGGGCATGGGATATCTTCTCTATCAATATCCCGATCCTGAATATTCCGTTCTGGGTCATTGCCATGGCTGCTGTTGCTGTTGACCTGGCATTCTATATCATTGGTCGGCTCATCGGCTCCTCCGTGGCTTCGCCGCCCACACTCCCCAAAGGGAAGGATGGTAAAGGGAAATGAGAATGCATATCGGCTTTTCTTTTAAGCCTAAATTTCTGTTGATCGTTCTGGCCGTGATCCTCGGCATTGTCGGCTACTGCGTGGACGTTTTCGCCGCTGAATTGCCGGAGGACGTCCCGGACTGGGCATTAGTCCCGGCGCTGGAGCCGGGCGAAGATACAGAGCGCGGATATACGACTGTCTATGATATGGACGGCTCTATCCTGTATACGGATGATCCTGCGCTTTCTGTGACTGCCAACGATACGGAGACTCCCTCTAACACGGTAGTCATCAATGCTGCTCCTGCTGCCGAAGCTGCTACGCCGGAGACATACACCTACCAGCGCGGGGAGCATACCGGCCTTGCTGCATCTGTGCAAAGCATCTTCGGTGACTATCAGCCCCTCATGGCAACAGACAGCGCCGGTAATGTCTCCGCCGTCTCCGGCCTTGCCGGTCTGGACTTCTGCTGGATCGGCGGCTGTCTGGCGTTCCTGATCCTGTTCTATTCGTTCTTCAGACTGTTAGGAGGTGTGTTCCTTGGGAGGTCTAAATGATGTTTCTGCCATGCTGGTCGACATGTTGGCTGCTTTGTCTGATTTCCTTTCTGAGGGCGTTGGCTGGTACTGCTTCTGCATGGTCCTGTGTGTTCTTGTGATCAACCTGTTTTTCAGGATGTTCCATATCAAACGATAGAAGGGAGGTTTCTGTATGGCTGCTCTGGTCGCTACCATTGCCACTTTCTTTAGTGGCGTCATGGGTATGGTGTCCACTTTGACCACTACCATTGTCGGTGATGATCTGCTCGTGCTGGGCGTTGTCGCCGTCCCTCTGGTGGGTATCTCCGTGGGTCTGCTGTCCCGGCTGTTCCGTCAGCGTGTGTAACGCCTGACCATCTACATCGAAAGGAGTTTTTGTTATGGCTGCTCTTATCACCAAGATCACCACGTTTTTCTCCGGTGTCATGACCATGATCACCGGCGGCACCATCGGCTCCGGCGAGTCCGCTGTCACCGTCACCGGCCTGACCGATACCATTGTCGGTTCTGATCTGCTGGTGCTCGGTGTCATTGCCGTCCCGCTGGTCGGTATCTCTGTGGGCCTGCTGTCTCGCCTGTTCCGTCAGCGCGTGTAAAGAAAAAAGCGCGGGGGAGTGCGAATGCACCCCCGCGCTTTTTCCCCTATACTTCGGAGGTCGTTATGAATGTTCCCTACTTCGTCAAGTGGTGCTATCACCAGTATTTCTGGCGTTTCGTATACCGCCCTGTCAAACCTTATGATACCGGTATTTATCTGTATTTTGGCCTTCCTCGCAGCGGTAAATCTACCTACGCTGCAAAACTGGCAAAAAAGGCTCTGGCTTCTGGCCGTGCTGTGTATAGTAACTTTCCTATTCGTGGTACTTACCAGATCGTCAAGGATGATATAGGTCGGTATCTTATGGAAGATTGTCTGATCATCATAGATGAAGCTGGCGTTGATTTTGATAACCGCAAAATGAAGATGACAGATGAACAGATCTATTTCTTCAAAAATCACGGTCACTATCAGGCGGATATCGCTTTCTTCTCTCAGTCTACCGATGTCGACATCAAGATACGTAAATTGGCTGTCTGTCACTATGAGATAAAGCGCTTTCCCCTCGTGCGTGATCTCTCCTACATCAAGACCATTGGCCGTAAGATAGGCATTGACGATCTCACCCATCAGGAAACGGAGATGTTCTACTACGTCCACTTCCTCGCCGGTGGTATCAAGCTCTTTTGGCGCAGACCGTACTATAAGCTCTTTGATACCCGTTACCGGCATGAGCTTCCCGCTAAGTCTTTCCCGAAATGCTGACTTATGCCGCTGCTTCGTTCGGCGTCTGCCATTGCAAGATTTTTCGAGGATAGTTGTTCATCCAGTCCTGGATGGCAGCTATCCTCTTTTTGCTGATCTTGGAGAAGTCCGTCCCCTTGGGAAAGAAACGCCGGATCATGCGGTTATGGTTCTCCACGCTGCCTTTTTCCCACGCCGCATAGCTGTGACAATACCAGACTTGAAAGCGGCTGCCGCCGTGTATGCTCCGGCATAGCTTTTCGTACTCCATGAACTCGCTGCCGTTGTCCGTGGTCAGTGATTTGAAGCGTTGAGAGAAGTCCTTGTGCTGCCGTTCCAGTCGGTCGAATACACCTCGGATGGTAGCCGCCTTTCTGTTGGGCAGCTTGAATATAAGCTCTTGTCGGCTGTATCTCTCCGTCAGCGTCAGTAGTACCGGCTTCGTCTCGGCCTTGCCGATGATTAGATCCATCTCCCAGTGTCCGCGCTCAGAGCGCTGTCCTATGTATGCGGGCCGGTTCTCTATGCTGGGCAGCTTCGGGTGTGCGATGCGTTTTTCGGTCTCGTCCGTCTTCTGCTTCTTCCTGCGCTTGTCCCACAGGTGCTTGTTGGTCAGGGTCAGGAATACGTGCTTGTCAATGTAGCTGTATAGAGTGCTGACGCAGATTCTGGTCTGAAAGTTGTACCGCCTTGCCGCCGCCAGGGCTGCCGCAGGTGAGTACTTGTCCACGATGATCTTATGTTCGATGTAGGCGGCAAAGGCGTGGTCGCTGCCGATCTTCAATGGCCGGCCTTTGGCTGTTTGATTGTAGTGGTGTATCTGCTGTCCTTTCTGTGCCGAGTACCGTTTTTCATCCCAGAAGTCGCAGGTATGCATATAGCTTCCCCGCCGAAGCTCGTAGTAGATCGTCCTCTCACAAAAGCCCAGCTGACGGGCGATCTCCCGCACGGGTATCTTGTTCCGCCGCATGGCCTCCAGCTGGTGGCGCTCCTGCTCCGTCATGTAGTGCTGCTTTCTCATCTCTTGTTCCTCCTCAATAAGCGTTGTTGGAGTATCGTTATTGTACCACGTTTCCCATAGTGGGTGGTGGTGTGAGCACGGCGCGAGTTCGCGCCGTGTTGGTTACCGATCCCGCAGCGATAAAAGCCCTGTCAAGGAGTCCGTGGAATAAATCCAGTGCGCACACTGGTTTTATGCCGCGAAAGCTCCTTTACAGGGCTTTTTCGGTGTGATATAAAACGCTTCCCCTCTCATTGAGGTTTGATATTTTTTGTCAATACTGCAAATTCATCTTGACATTTGCGTATGATGGGGGAAGAAAGGGGGCGGCGCCGGTGTATTACGTCTATGTGCTGGTGTGCCGGGACGGCAGTTTGTATACCGGCATGACCAACGATCTGCGCCGCCGCATGGTGCTGCATGCTGCGGGGAAGGGGGCAAAGTATACCCGCGCCCATCCGCCGCAGGCGCTGGCGGGGCTGTGGGGCTGCGGCGGCAGGACAGAGGCGGCCCGGCTGGAGTACGCCTTCAAGACCCTGACACGGGCGAGAAAGCTGGCGCTGCTGGCCGCGCCGCAGCAGGTGGGGGAGATGCTGCCGGCGCTGGCGGGATATGACTATGCACCGGTGCGGGACATGACGCTGGAGCGGCTGCTGGAGGAGGGATATGATGGTTGACATAAAGCTATACGCCGCGCCCATGGAGGGGCTGACCACCTGCATCTGGCGCGGGGCCCAGCGGGAGATCTTCGGCGGGGTGGACAAGTACTTCACGCCGTTCCTGTCCCCCAACGGGAACCTGACGTTCCAGCGGAAGGAGCTGGACGAGGTGACGCAGGGGGAGCGGGACACGGTGCCCCAGCTGCTGACCAACCGGGGCGAATATTTCGTGTGGGCGGCCCGGGAGCTGTACGCCATGGGATACCGGGAGGTGAACTTCAATCTGGGATGCCCCTCCGGGACCGTCACCGCCAAGCACAAAGGGGCGGGGCTGCTGACCTATCCGGAGGAGCTGGAGCGGTGTCTGGACGAGATATTCGCGGCGCTGCCGGACATGCGGGTGTCTGTCAAGACCCGCATCGGGAGGAGCGACCCGGCGGAGTGGCAGCGGCTGCTGGATATCTATGAGAAGTACCCGATCTCGGAGTTGATCGTCCACCCCCGTGTGCAGAAGGAGTTCTACCGGGGGCCGGTGCACCGGGACGCCTTTGACGCGGCGCTGGCACGGCGGCAGGAGGCGCCGGTGTACAACGGCGACCTGTTCACGGCGGCGGATGTGACCGCGTTCTGCCGTGAGTACCCGCAGGTGCAGGCGGTGATGGTGGGCCGGGGGCTTATCGCCGACCCGGCGCTGGGACGGAAGCTGCGGGGCGGCGGAGCCGCCTCCCGCCAGGAGCTGACGGCGTTCCATCACCGGCTGCTGGCGGACTACCGGCAGCGGCTGTCCGGGGATACGCCGGTGCTGCACCGGATGCGGGAGCTGTGGAACTGGCTGGGCGGCAGCTTTGACGGCGCGGAGCGGGAGCTGAAGGCCATCCGCAAGGCGAAAACACTGGCGGAGTACCTGCCGGCGGCGGAGCGTCTGCTGGTGCAGTGTCCGTTGCGGGAGAATGCGGTCGTCGGGACGTGAAAAAAGCCCTGTATGTGCTGTGAACACATACAGGGCTTTTTGCGTGCGTAAGGGTGCGGATATCCGGCCGTTATGCTTTCTTGTCCAGGATATACACGGTGACGGCGCGGCGGCCCCAGCTGCGGCAGTCCGCATAGGTGGGGAACCACAGGTCCACGATGTTGCCCTTGATGGCGCCGCCGCAGTCCAGCGCCGTGCCCATGCCGTAGACGCGGCTGCCGGTGGTGGTCTGGATGAACATTTTGGTGTAGTAGGGGATGACGGTGGGGTCCACGGCGATGGTGCCGATGCCCACGCTGGCGCCCACGGCCGTGGTCCAGGCGGCACCGCCGTCGCCGCCGCTGTAATAGGCGGTGGAGCTGCAGGCCATGACCTTGGAGTAGATCATGGTGTCGCCGGACTTGAAGTAGAGAAGGCCGCCCTCGCCGTCTGCGTTGGGCACCACGCGGTCAATGGTGTCGTCCCGTGCCACCTCGTAGACCCGGGTGCCGTAGCGGATCAGCTCGGCATGGGAGGTGTCGTGGCTGGCGCCCACATAGCGGGTGGACACCACCTCGCCCCGCACCATCGTGTCCTCATACGTTTCGATGATGTGGCCGGAGACGCCCTTGCGGATGACGACCTCCGTGCCCTTGTCCATCAGGGGATCGGGGGTGCGCTCCACAGCGTAGTCCGTCTCCACCGTCACGAAATGCTGGTAGGTCAGGGAGCTGCTGATGCGGAGGGACAGCTCGCTGCCGGTGAGGTCCAGCTCCACCATCTCGTCGCTGCCCAGCCGGATGCCGCAGCGGTCCAGAAAGACCGGCAGGCGCTCGCCCTGAGAGACGGCGGTGACGGTGCGGCCGTTGTGTTGGACGGTGACGGTGCGGCCGGGCTGGAGGATATACTGCATGGTGTGGCTGCCGCCCAGACTGCGGCGCAGGGACAGATAGTCCCGGTCCAGCTCCGCCGTGTCCTGCGACACCACCTGGGGGCCGGAGTCGGTGACCAGGACGCAGATGGCGTCCAGCGTGGGGGCGGCGGGGGTCAGGGAGACGCCCACGAAGATGGCCGCCGTCAGGGCGGTCATGGCCGTGAGGCGCACCAGCCAGTTGTCCCGCAGCGCCGCGGCAAAGCCCACCAGCACCGGTGCGTGGAGTAGGGCGCGGCAGCCCCGGACAAAGCGGGAGCGCAGAAAGTCGTGATACATTTGTTTCTGATCGGTGACCACCGCGTCCCATGTCCATGCCACCCAGTAGCCCACGGCGTGGACGCCGCGGCGCACAAGGCGCGCAAGACGGTAAGGGGCGTCGTGGATGGCCTGGCACACGGAGACGGGGGTCAGCCGGGGGCGGTGGTGCCTGGGGGCAACACGCCGGCCTGCAGTTTCGATTCGTTCCATAGTACCTCGCAGTATGGCCGCCCGGCCCGGTTCTTAAACAGGGCGGCGGCATGATTTGAAACAATTTGTAACTTTTGTTACCGATAAGCAATACTCGTGGAGTATAGCACCATCCGGTTTTTTTGTCAAGTTTTACCGCTGTTTTTGACAATTTGCCCCACTTTTGCCGTTGCAGGGCGGTGTTCGGCATGGTATAATGGCGCAAAACAGACGGTACAGGGAGCAGAAGGGGGTGCGGATATGGAACAGCTGTGGGAGCTGCTGGGCGTTGACCGGGGCGTGACAGCGGTGATGGGCAGCGGCGGCAAGACCAGCCTGCTGTATGAGCTGGCGGAGGAGCTGCGGCCCCAGGGCACGGTGCTGCTGGCCACCACCACCCACATCATGAAGCCGGCGCAGTACCCCTTTGCCGGGACGGCGGAGGAGCTGGCGGCGGCGCTGGCCGCCTATGGCGCGGCCTGCGCCGGCAGCTATACGCCGGAGGGGAAGCTGACGGCTCCGGCCTTCGGAGGCTGGCAGCAGGCGGCGGACTTCGTACTGGTGGAGGCGGACGGCTCCAAGCGTTTGCCCGCCAAGGCCCACGAGACATGGGAGCCGGTGCTGCCGCCGGAGCGGACGCGCACCATCTGCGTGCTGGGCGCCTCTGCCTTTGGACAGCCCATCCGGCAGGCGGCCCACCGGCCGGCCATCTACGCACGGCTGGCGGGGGCACCGTGGTCAGCGGCCATCACACCGGAGATGGCGGCGCGGGTCATCTGCGCCGAGGGACTGTGCGATATAATTTATGTAAACCAAGTGGATGGTATGGAGCTGACGCCGCCGTGGGCGGCGGCTTTTGCCGGGGAATCCGATGTACCCGTTGTCATCGGGTCGTTACAGGCGCGGCGGTGGCGGCGGCTGGTGTAAATGCATAACAAAACAGGAGGTGTGCCGCGGGCACACCTCCTGTTTTGTTATGTGAACCTATTTCGATGCCTCCAGCAGGGCATCGGACAGCCGGGCGTACTCCGCCAGACCCAGACGTTCACCCCGGACGGTGGGGGAGAGGCCGCAGGCGGCGACAATGTCCGTCAGGGTGTCCTTGGGCAGCTCCCAGCCGGTCTGCAGGCTGTTGACCAGCGTTTTCCGCCGCAGGGCGAAGCCGGCCCGGACGGTGCGCCAGAAGGCGGCCTCCGACTGTACCTGCACCGGCGGGGCGGTGCGGGTCTTACAGCGGATGACGGCGGATGTCACCTTGGGGGCCGGGAGAAAGCAGGTGTTGGGCACGGTGAACAGCAGCTCCGGCTGGGTGTAATACTGCATCAGCAGGGTGAACGCGCCGTAGTCGGCGGTACCGGGGGCGGCGCAGGTGCGCTGGGCCACCTCCTTCTGGATCAGCACCGTCAGGCTGTCGAAGCACCGGGCCTCCACACAGGCGGTGAGGAACGGGGTGGTGATGTTGTAGGGCAGGTTGGCGCACAGCACGGGCCGCAGGCCGGTGAGGTGCTCCTGCACCAGTCCGGGCAGAGACAGCTGCATCACATCACCCTCCACCAGCGTGAAGTTGGGGTAGTCCGCCATCGTCTCCGCCAGCACGGGGTACAGGCGGCGGTCCAGCTCCACGGACACCACCCGGCCCGCCCGGCGGGCCAGCTGGGTGGTGAGGGAGCCGATGCCGGGGCCGACCTCCACCACGCCGGTACCGGCGTCCGCGCCGCTGGCGGCGGCGATATCCTCCGCCACCCAGCTTTCGATGAGGAAGTTCTGGCCCAGAGACTTGGCGAAGCGGAAGCCGTGCCGCGCCAGCAGGGCCTGTATGTCGTTGCGGTCGCAGAGATCCATAGTGGTGCTCCTTTACGGTTCGTTGTCCGTATTGTACCACAGAAACAGGGGCTTGACAACGGGGAACAGGGGTGGTATAGTGGCAAAAGTAAGAAAAGTTATACCAGTTATACGGAGAGGAGCGGTGATATGGGCAAGGACGAGCGGTATTTTATGAGCAGCGTCAAGATCGGCCCCAAGGGGCAGATCGTCATTCCCAAGGAGGCCAGGGCCATGTTTGGACTGGAGCCGGGGGACACGCTGGTGCTGCTGGCGGATAAGAAGAAGGGCATCGCCTTGCAGACAACGGATAAGCTGAATCCATTCCTGCGCAAGGCGTTTGACGCCCTGCCGGAGGACGATGAGGAGGTGGAGGAGCCGTGAATGTGCTGGAGGTGCGGGAACTGCGCAAGACGTATCCCGCGTTTACGCTGAAGGATGTGTCGCTGGATGTGCCCCAGGGGGCCATCGTGGGCTTTATCGGGCGCAACGGCGCGGGCAAGAGCACCACGCTGAAGTCCGTTCTGGGGCTGGTACACCCGGACAGCGGTACGGTGCGGGCCTTCGGGCTGGACTACGCCGCCAACGAGGCGGCCATCCGGCGGCGCATCGGCGTGGTACTGGGCGGCATCGACTTCTACCCCAAGAAGAAGGTGGGGGTCATCACCGATGTGACCCGGCGGTTTTACAGCAACTGGGACGAGGATAAGTACCGGCATTATCTGGAGCTGTTCGCCATTGACGAGAGCAAGCGGGTGGATCAGCTGTCCAGCGGCATGAAGGTGAAGTACATGATCGCGCTGGCGCTGAGTCACAGCGCGGAGCTGCTGATCCTGGATGAGCCTACCAGCGGGCTGGACCCTGTGTCCCGGGATGAGCTGGTGGAGCTGTTCCGCCACATCGTGGCCGATGGCAGCAGGAGCATCCTGTTCTCCACCCACATCACCTCCGATCTGGAGAAGTGCGCCAGCCATATCGCGTTCATCAAGGACGGCGAAATGCTGTATGACGGCGGCGTGGAGGATTTCAAGGCGAGGTTCCGGGACAAGGGCGAGACGCTGGAGGATATCATCGTGGCCGTGGAGAGGAGGGAGCTGGATGACAGCGCTATTATATAAGCAGTTCCGGTTGGTGTGCCATCCCATGACGCCCATTTTCTGTCTGTTCGGCGTGATGGTGCTGATCCCCAACTACCCCTATACCGTGATCTTCTTCTATGTGACGCTGGGGCTGTTTTTCACGTTTCTGAACATGCGGGAGCAGAAGGACATCTACTACTCGGCGCTGCTGCCGGTGCCCAAGCGGGACACGGTGAAGGCCGGGTGTCTGTTCACGGTGCTCATCGAGGTGCTGTCGCTGGTGCTGCTGGTGCCATTTTCGGTGCTGGCGGTGCATGTGCAGCCGGGAAAGGACAATCTGGTGGGGCTGGACCCCAACGCGGTGCTGGCGGCCGCCGGGTTCCTGCTGTATGCCGTGTTCAACGCCGTGTTCCTGCCGTCGTTCTATAAGAGCGGCTACAAGGTGGGGGTGTCGTACCTGAAGGCGTGCATCGTCATGGCGGTGCTGATGCTCGTGTGCGAGGCGCTGCCCCACTTCCCGATGCTGGGGTGGCTGGACGATCTGGACCGCGCCGCCCAGCTGCGGCAGCTGCCCATCCTCATCGGCAGTATTCTCATTTACGCGGGAGGCGCGGCGCTGACGTTCCGGGCCTCGGAAAAGGCCTACGAAAAAGTGGATCTGTAAGAGAAAAGACCGGCGGGAGCCGGTCTTTTTTTGTCGGGGAGTGTCGAAGTCAGCGCAGCAGCGCCTGCATATCCTCCGGCAGCGGGGCGGTGACGTCGATGACGGCGCCGGTGACGGGGTGCGTCAGGCGCAGATGATAGCTGTGGAGGGCGGGGCGGGCGATGAGAGATTTGTCCTCCGTGCCGTAGAGCCAGTCACCGGTGAGGGGGCAGCCGATGGCGGCCATGTGTACCCGCAGCTGGTGGGTGCGGCCGGTGGTGGGTGTCAGCCGCAGCAGGGCGCGGCCATTGGCGGTGGACAGCACCTCGTAGTGGGTGTGGGCTGCCTGCCCGTCCGGGGCGGGACAGCGCTTCAGCAGAGAGCCCTCCGCCCGGCCCAGGGGCAGGTCGATCTCCCCCTCCCGCCGGGGCGGCAGGCCGTCGCACACGGCGCGGTAGTCCCGCTGAAAGCCGTCGGTGTGGAGCAGGGTCATGCAGCGGGCGTGGACGAAGCCGGTCTTGGCCACGGCCATGACGCCGGTGGTGCCCCGGTCCAGCCGGTTCACGGCGTGGAAGCTGTCGCTTCGCAGGTAGTGGGCCACGGCCCCGGCGATGGTGGCTGTCTCCTCCGTCAGAGCGGCGGGGTGGATGGCGATGCCGGCGGGCTTGTCCAGAAGCAGCAGATCCTCGTCCTCGTAGAGAACGGTCAGGGGGTAGTCCACCGGCAGGATGTGGGGATTTTCGCCGGGCAGGTCGGACACGTCCGCCCGGAGGATATCCCCGGCGCGGAGGATGCGGTTCACCGGGACGGGCACGCCGTTGACGGTGATGGCGTCCCGGAATTTCAGGCGGCTGAGGAGGCTGCCGGAGATGTGCCACAGGTTCCGCAGCAGCTCCTTGACAGTGCGGCCATCCCCGGCGGCGGAGACGGTATGGGATAAAACGCGCACGGGCGGCACCTCCTTTTCAGTGAAAAACAGTATAGCACATTCCGGCGGGATGTGCTATACTGTGGGCACCGAAACTACGAAAGCGAGGACACGATATGGCATCCAAGGTGTATTTTGCCGACCTGCGGGCGGACTATCATGAGAATTTGCAGCAGAAGCTGACCCGGCTGATGAAAACGGCGGGTATGGGCGACATCGACTTCGACGGGAAGTATGTGGCCATCAAAATGCATTTCGGTGAGCCGGGGAATCTGGCGTTCCTGCGGCCCAACTGGGCCAAAACCGTGGCGGATTTTGTGAAGGAGCGGGGCGGCAAGCCCTTCCTGACGGACTGCAACACCCTGTATGTGGGCGGACGGAAGAACGCGCTGGATCATCTGGACAGCGCCATGCTCAACGGCTTCAACCCCATGACCACCGGCTGTCAGATCCTCATTGCCGACGGTCTGAAGGGCAACGACGAGGTGGAGGTACCGGTGGCCGGCGGCGAATATGTACAGAATGCCAAGATCGGCCGGGCCGTCATGGACGCCGATGTGTTCATCTCCCTGACCCACTTCAAGGGCCACGAGACGGCGGGCTTCGGCGGCTGTCTGAAGAACATCGGCATGGGCTGCGGCAGCCGCGCCGGTAAGATGGAGCAGCACAACGCCGGCAAGCCCCACGTTAACCAGAAGCTGTGCATCGGCTGCGGCCAGTGCCGGAAGATCTGCGCCCACGACGCGCCGGTCATCACCGACCGCAAGGCCAGCATCGACCACGATAAGTGCGTGGGCTGCGGGCGCTGCATCGCCGTCTGTCCCAAAAACGCGGTGCAGATCAAATGGGACGAATCCACCAGCAACCTGAACCGGAAGATCGCCGAGTACACCAAGGCCGTGGTGGACGGACGGCCCTGCTTCCACATCTCGCTGGTCATCGACGTGTCCCCCAACTGTGACTGCCGTTCGGAGAACGACATGGCCATCGTGCCCAACGTGGGCATGTTCGCCTCCTTCGACCCGGTGGCGCTGGACATGGCCTGCGTGGACGCGGTCAACGCCCAGACGCCCCTGCGGGGCTCCGCCGCCGATGGCGGGGAGGAGCATGTCCATGCGCACGACCACTTCCAGCGCATTCATCCGGACACCGACTGGCGCAGCTGTCTGGAGCACGGCGAGAAGATCGGCATCGGCACCCGGGAGTACGAGCTGGTCAGGATCTGAGAACGCGGATAGAAAAAGGAGTCTCCGGCTGTGCCGGAGACTCCTTTTATGCTGTGCCGGGTCAGTCTTCGTGGGGCTTTGTGTCCTGATAGAGCATGTTCCACACCACCTGATAGGCGTGGAGGGTGTCCGCGCCATGGCAGACCATGCGCACCTCCATGTCCGGGTGGTCCCGGAGGAAGTCCATGATGGCCTTCAGCGCCACGTGGGCGGCCTGTAACACCGGGTAGCCGTAGACGCCGGTGGAGATGGAGGGGAAGTCCACGCTGCGGCAGCCGTGTGCCGCCGCCAGCGTCAGGGAATTGCGGTAGCAGGCGGCCAGCAGCGCCGCCTCACCGTGGCCGCCGCCCCGCCAGATGGGGCCGGGTGTGTGGATGACATACTTACAGGGCAGGCGGTAGGCGGCGGTGAGCTTGGCCTGTCCCGTCTCGCAGCCGTGGAGGGTGCGGCACTCCGCCAGCAGCTGCGGCCCTGCGGCCCGGTGGATGGCACCGTCCACGCCGCTGCCGCCCAGTAGGGAGGTGTTGGCGGCGTTGACGATGGCATCGGCGTGGGACTGGGTGATGTCACCCTGCACGATGGAAAGCATGAAATACACCTCCTGAAAAAGTACGGAAAAACAGGCAGTATTAAGGAACTGTTCAGAATAGTACAGGAAATATTTACATAGTTTTCCGCGTATGCTATTATAATACGGATAGAATGGGCATGCAACAGCGGGAAAGGAAAACGAGTGAGAAAATATGTACCGGCCTACGAGGGCAACCTGCGCAAGCACGCGCTGTCAGTGCCCCGCTGCATCAGCGAGTGCAGCGGCATCCGGGTGTTCGGGCGCCGCATCAAGTCGCTGGTGTTCAGCACGGACGTGGCCATTATCAAGAATATCAACGCCGATGCCATCATCGCCGTATATCCCTTTACGCCCCAGCCGGCCATCACGCAGGCCATCATCGGCGTGTCGGACGTGCCGGTGTTCTGCGGCGTGGGCGGCGGACTGACCAACGGCATCCGGTCGGCCAGCATGGCCGCGTATGTGGAGCACCAGGGCGCCTACGGCGTGGTGTGCAACAGCAAGATCGGGCTGGAGACCATCCACGACATCAAGGACGCCGTAGAGATCCCGGTGGTGTACACGGTCATCTCGGAGAAAACGGACATCCAGCCCTATCTGGACGCGGGGGTGGACATCATCAACGTGTCCGGCGCAGCCCGGACGCCGGAGATCGTGGCGGCCCTGCGGGAGCAGTACCCGGAGCTGGCCATCATTGCCACCGGCGGCCCCACGGAGGAGAGCATCCTGGCCACCATCCGGGCCGGGGCCAACGCCATTACATACACGCCGCCCAGCAGCGCGTCGCTGTTCGCCAAGACCATGGCGGCCAACCGCAGCGAGCTGGAATGAGATATAAAAAGCAGGAGGCCCTCCCGCGGGAGGCCCTCCTGCTTTTTGCTACATGGCCAGGTAGGCGCGGCACCTGGCGTCGGCCTCCCGGGCCAGCGCGTCCTCGTCCACGGTGACGAGGCGGCCGTGCTCCACGGTGACGCGGCCCTGCACCACGGTGTAGTCCACGGGGCCGCGGACGCCTACGGTGCCCAGCACCGAGCCGGCGTCGCAGCCGCAGCCCACCAGCTCCAGCCGGCGGGCGTCGATAAGGAACAGGTCGGCGCACTTGCCCTCGCTGAGCTGGCCAATGTCGTTCCGGCCCAGCAGCCGGGCGCTGCCCCGGGTGGCCATCTTCAGCACGTCGTAGCCGGTGGGGGCCTTGCGGCTGGAGGTCAGGCGGTGCAGCAGGTAGGCCACGCGCAGCTCCTCCAGCAGGCTGGAGCCGTCGTTGGAGGCGGAGCCGTCCACCGCCAGACCCACCGGCACGCCCAGCGCCAGCATCTCCGGGATGCGGGCCACGCCGCTGGCGAGCTTCATGTTGCTGATGGGGCAGTGGGCCACGCCGGTGCCGGTCTGGGCCAGCAGGCGCAGCTCCTCGTCGTTGAAGTGGATGCCGTGGGCGAACCAGACATCGCTGCCGAGCCAGCCCAGCCGCTCCATGTAGGCCAGCGGGCGGACGCCCTCCCGGGCCAGCATGAAGTTCTCCTCGTCCTTCGTTTCGCACAGGTGGGTGTGGAGCCGCACGCCGTACTGGCGGGCCAGGATGGCGCTTTCGCGCAGGAGGTCGGCGGACACGGAGAAGGGGGAACAGGGGGCCAGCGCTACGCGGTGCATGGCGCCGTAGGAGGCGTCGTGGTACGTCTCGATGGCGTGGATGCTGTCGCGCAGGATCTCGTCCACGGTCTGCACCACGCTGTCCGGCGGCAGGCCGCCGTCCTTTTTGCTGAGGTCCATGCTGCCGCGGCTGGCGTACATGCGGATGCCCAGCTCGTCGGCGGCGGCAAACTGGGCGCCCAGCAGGTCGCCGCTGCCGGCGGGGAACACATAGTGATGGTCGAAGCAGGTGGTACAGCCGTGCTTCATCAGCTCGCCCATGCCGGTGAGGCTGGACAGGCGGATGACATCGGCGTCCAGGTTCTTCCAGATCTCGTACAGGGTGCGCAGCCAGTCGAACAGCTCCATGTTCTGGACCTGGGGCAGGTTGCGGGAGA
>OJPW01000522.1_pt1 | contig 31974 bp, 29 predicted proteins | sample 1598571 | NCBI WGS metagenome assembly OJPW01 (sample SAMN03922493, study PRJEB24848) | human gut metagenome | isolation source: stool sample | host: Homo sapiens | place: Germany | collected 2011-05
TGTCGGCGGTGGTACACATGGACGAGAAAACGCCCCACCTGCATTTGACCTTTGTTCCGCTGACAAAGGACAACCGCCTGTGTGCAAAGGAGATTATCGGCAACCGGGCAAACCTGACGAAGTGGCAGGACGATTTTCACGCCTATATGGTGGAGAAATATCCTGACTTGGAGCGTGGGGAGAGCGCCAGCAGGACAGGCCGGAAGCATATCCCCACCCGGCTTTTCAAACAGGCGGTTTCCCTCTCCCGGCAGGCAAGAGCCATTGAAGCCACACTGGACGGCATTAACCCGCTGAACGCCGGAAAGAAAAAAGAGGAAGCCCTCTCCATGCTGAAAAAGTGGTTCCCGCAGATGGAGAATTTCTCCGGGCAGTTGAAAAAGTACAAGGTCACAATCAATGACCTGCTGGCGGAGAATGAGAAGTTGGAAGCAAGGGCAAAGGCCAGCGAAAAAGGAAAGATGAAAGATACGATGGAACGGGCAAAGCTGAAAAGCGAACTGGACAATTTACAGCGGCTGGTTGACCGTATCCCGCCGGATATACTGGCGGAACTGAAACGTCAGCAGCGGCACACGGTAAAGGAAAGGTGATAGATATAAGCAGAAATTTTCGCCGCCTTTGTGCGGCATTGTACCTTGAAAACTGAATATGGAGGACACTGGATGGCAAAAAGTGAAAGCGATATTTTTACACCCCGAACAGGGCAGGTCATACAAGCAGAGAACGGCACGCAGTATTTTGTATGTGGGAACAACCGTATAAAAATCTCCGAACACTTCGCCGCAGGCGGGAAGCCCCTCGGTGATCTGATTGTAGATGTGGTGCGGCATACCGCAGAAAAAGCCGCTTCAACCTGATAGCCCATCATTGATAACACGCCCACGCTTATGATATAATTGCCATAGAGCAAAAGTATTGTAAGCGTGGGTTGTTTCTTTAGAAGGAGGATTTTTACGGTGAAACAACCTTACAATACTACGATTTACAACACGGCGCTTTATATGAGATTGAGCCGGGACGATGAACTGCAAGGAGAAAGCGGGAGTATTCAGACACAACGCATGATGCTCCGGCAATATGCCGCCGAGCATGGCCTGAATGTCATAGATGAATATATCGACGATGGATGGTCTGGAACGAACTTTGACAGGCCGGATTTTCAGAGAATGATTGATGACATTGAGGACGGGAAAATCAACTGCGTTGTTACGAAGGATTTATCCCGCTTAGGCAGAAACTACATTCTGACCGGCCAGTACACGGAAATCTACTTTCCCAGCAAAGGCGTCCGCTATATCGCTGTCAATGACAATGTGGACACCATCAACGGAGAGAATGAGCTTGCCCCATTCCTCAACATTCTGAATGAAATGCACGCCCGCCAGACCAGCAAAAAGGTAAAGGCGGCCATGCGGACACGGTTCGCAAATGGCGCACACTATGGAGCCTATGCTCCGCTTGGCTATGTCAAAGACCCAGATAAGAAAGGCCATCTTCTGATTGACCCGGAAACAAGGTGGATTATCGAAAAGATTTTTGACCTTGCCGTTCATGGCCGGGGAGCCGCCAGCATTACACGGATTTTGGTCGAAGAAAAAGTACCTACTCCCGGCTGGCTGAATTTCCAGAGATACGGCACTTTCGCAAATATCTATGCCGGAGCGCCGGAGGAAAAAGCCTATGCGTGGACGATAGCGCAGGTGAAAAGTATTCTGAAAGAGGAAACCTATATCGGACACAGCGTCCACAATAAGCAGACCAATATTTCATTCAAAAACAAGAAGAAAGTACGCAAGCCAAAAGAGGAATGGTATCGTGTGGAGAACACCCACGAAGCGATTATTTCCGAAGATGTGTTCCGTCAAGTACAGGAGCAGATTTGCAACAGGCGCAGACGGCAGAAGAACGGCACAACACAGATATTTTCCGGGCTGGTAAAATGTGCGGACTGCGGCTGGTCGCTGGCCTATGGTATGAACAGCCAGAACAAAAATCCCTATGCCCACTACCATTGTAGCAAGTACGGGCAAGGATTGCACCAGTGTTCCATGCACTATATCCGCTATGATGTGCTTTACGCCTATGTCCTTTCCCGTCTGCAATACTGGTCTGTGCTGGCACAGCAGGATGGGGACAAACTTCTGAAACGGCTACTTAACGCCAGCGACAAGGAACGCAATACTGCAAGGAAGCGGCAGACAGCCGAACTGAAAAAGGCGGAAAAGCGCAAAGCAGAAGTAGACACCCTGTTTGCAAAAATGTATGAGGACTGGTCTGCCGGACGCATTACAGAATACAATTTCAATATGCTGTCCGAAAAGTATCAGGGCGAACAGCGAGAATTGGACGCAAAAATTGAACGGCTTCACGAAGCGATGGAGGTCGCCGCCCAGACAGCGGTTGACGCTGAAAAGTGGATAGGTCTGATGAAACAGTATGTCAATCCCACAGAATTGACGGCTGAACTTCTGAATACGCTGATTGAAAAAATCCTTGTCCATGAAGCGGTCAAAAGTGAGGACGGAAGCCGGGAACAGGAAGTGGAAATCTTCTACCGCTTTATCGGCAAAATCGAATGACACATCTTGAGATACCCAACAATATCTTTAACTAAGGGAAACGGGCAGAAACCTGCCGGATGCATCATTGTTTGAGCCTGTCTGCGAGCTTCTGGACATCACGCTGACCGAGCTATTCTGCGGAGAAAAAATCGAGCAGACGCAGATCGTCGAAAAAGCCGAGGAAAGCATGGCGGCGACAGTGGATTACGCCGAAAAAACCGTAAAGCGGCAAAACAAAAGGCTCGTTGCGGTGATAGCGGCGTTTGCAGTTACGCTTGTCGGCATGCTTGTGCTGTTCGAGGCGATCTATTTTACACCGTGCGCCTCGCATCCCGGTGATGTATCGCAGTGGCAGGGGTTGTTTCCGGCACACTCGGCATATCTTTTGGCGCTCAACGACGAGAACAAGCCGGTTTTCGCCGACCCCGTCAAGGCACTTGCGCAGGCGAAGGTCGATTACAGCGAAGCAATAAGTGCAGTCAAGTCAGAGCACCATTTGCTGCCGCTGTCGAGATACTATTATAATGCATACGGAGCATTCGGTTGGCAGATCGTGACCGACGATGATATGCTCTGCAAGCAGGGCACACAGCTTTCGCAGTTTATTGACATTTACGAAAACAGCTTCCGCTAAGGTCGTATCTGACCGGATCTTTTTCGACAATACGTAAAAAATCGGGTAATACACAAAGTATTGCCCGATTTTTGTTATTATGCACGCTGCATTGCTTCGACGGTCATTTTGCGGCGCAGCGGAGGAATATCATATTTCAGCGTTATATTTTGAACCCTGAACGATGTCGTGTTCGTCCATGTACCGCATAAAGCCGTTTAAGACACGGTGCTTGTCGGCGCTCCACATAGGAGCAATAAGAAGGCGCTTGTCGCCGTCGCCGGTGAGCCGGTGTATGACGATATCCGGCCGCAGATGTTCAAGACACAGACCTAAAAGGCGGTAGTATTCTCCAATCTGAAGCGGCACATAGTCCGTCTCGGCAAGGCGGGTGCTTCTGAGAACATGCATGAGCTGAAGCTTCACTCCCTGCACATCGTGCGCCGACACAAAGCGGACGGTGTTTAGAATGTCCTCCTCCGTCTCGTTCGGCAGACCGATTATGATGTGCACGATGATATCTATCCCATGTTTCCGCAAAAGCCGCACGGCGTTTGTGAAATCCGAGTTTGGATAGCAGCGGTTAATGTACCGTGCCGTATCCTCATTCGAGGTCTGAAGCCCAAGCTCGACAAATACGGGCGCTTTTTCGTTCAGCTCGGCAAGCAATTGCACATTATCCTCATTCACGCAGTCGGGGCGGGTCGCAACGGAAAGCGCCTGCACGCCGTCAACCTCGAGCGCCGCCTCGAACAGCTCACGCAGCCGGGCAACCGGGGCATAGGTGTTTGTGAACGATTGAAAATAGGCGATAAACCCGCAGTCGGGCGGAAGCTTGCTTTTTATGCGCTGCTTTGCGTTTTCAAGCTGCGCCTTTATGTCCGCACCGTGCTCGGCAAAGTCGCCCGAGCCTGCGCTTGAGCAAAAAATGCAGCCGCCCGTACCCTTCGTGCCGTCACGGTTCGGGCAGGTAAAGCCGCCGTCAACGGCAAGCTTGTACATTTTCCTGCCGAAGCGGGCTTTGAGATAGTCGCTGAGGGAGTTGTACCGGCTCATTTGAATCTCTGCTTTGCGGTAAACTCTTTGACGGTTATCTTCTCAACGCAGGTGGCGTTGACGACCGCCTGCGTGCAGTGCATCGTGTCAAAGCCGCAGTGGCGGCAAAGCGCCGTCAGCGCATGGACGGCTTCGTCGCCGGTTATGGTCTCGATAGTACCTTTGCCTATGAAGCTGCGGTAGTCGGCGGTCTGATCTCCGCTTGGCAGGGTCACGAAGCCCTTGCACACATCCGCTTCCACGCAGACAAGCTCCGACTTTGCGGCAAGCTCGTGCCGACGGCCTGCCTTTGCGCCGTGGACATAGAACACGAACGCACCGTCAATGACCTCGTAGCCGAACGACAGCGGCACGATATACGGGCAGCCTTCATCGTTAAAGCCGACACGCAGCGTGTCGCAGCCGTCTATAAGCTCGGTTATCTCGTTTAAGTCCTTAATTTCTCTGTCAAACTTGCGCATCGAAGTAATACACCCTCATTTCATACGGCCTTGTGGTAAAGCCGTTGGATATCACGAAATTAGCATCGTAGTTGCCGAAAACCTGCGCCTGCTCGGTGAGCGTTATGCCGTCGGGAGCGTCAAAGCGCACGGGCTTTTCGGTAAACGAGCAGATAACGAGAAGCTTCTTGCCCTTGTAGCTGCGCTCGTAGACATACAGCTGCTCGCTCTTGGGCAGGTACTCCGTGTAGTCGCCGTAAATGACGATGGGGTTATCACGCCTGAACTGCAAAGCGTCACGGTAGAAGTTCAAAATGCTCTTGGGATCGTCGAGTTGGCTTTCGACATTTATCTCGGGGTAGTTGGGATTGACGACAAACCATGGCTGCACCTCGGAAAAGCCGCCGTTTTTGCCGCCCGACCACTGCATGCAGGTGCGGGCATTGTCACGGGAGGCCTTTTGTGCGAGCTTCAAAACGGTCTTTTTGGAAAGACCCAGACTGCGGGCTATGCGTGCATTGTTGTGCGTCATAATATCCTTGTACTCGTCAAGGGAGGAAAGCGGGGTGTTTATCATGCCGATCTCCTGACCCTGGTACACAAAGGGCGTGCCCTGCTGGAATATATAGCTTGCGGCGAGCATTTTGCCGCTTTCAACACGGTACTTTTCACTGCCGTAGCGGCTGATGATGCGGGGGTGGTCGTGATTTTCAAGGTACAGTGCGTTCCAGCCCTTGCCGTACATCTCCTTCTGCCACTTCGTGAATGCCTTTTTGAGCTTCGTGAGCTTAAACGGGCGCTGGATGAAGTCGGTAATAAAGCAGTCAGCCTCCATGTGGGCGAAGTTTATCATCATGTCGAGGACTTTGTTCGGGCCTTCCTTGACATAGCTGAGTGCGACCGCAGGCTCCATGCGGGGACCTTCGCCGACGGTGAAGCAGTCGTAAAAGTCCAGAACATCACGCTTGAACTCGGCAAGGTAATCGTGCACCTTGGGCAGATTCGTGTAATACTGCATGCCCGTTGCGGCGGGAAGCTTCACCTTGGCACTCGGAAGCCCCTCTGCCTTGGCAATGTATGTGATGACATCCTCACGGAAACCGTCGACGCCCATGTCCAGCCAGAAGCGCATGATATCCTTGACCTCCTCACGCACCTTGGGGTTTGCCATGTTGAGGTCGGGCTGTTTTTTGGAGAAAATGTGCAGGTACCATTCGTCAAGGCTTTCGTCATACTCCCAGGCACGGCCCTCAAACAGGCTGTCCCAGTTGTTCGGCGGCGAGTTTTTGCCCTTGCCCTTGCGCCAGTAGTAGTAATCGTGATAGGGGTTATCCTTGCCCTTTTTGCTCTCAATAAACCACGGGTGCTCGTCGGAGGTGTGGTTCACGACAAGATCCATGAACACACGCAGGCCACGCTCGTGCGCACCGTCGAGCACCTTTTTGAAGATGTCAAGGTCGCCGTAATCGGGATGAATGCTGCGGTAATCGGAGATATCGTAGCCGTAGTCGGAGTTGGGCGAAGGGTAAAGCGGCGAAAACCAAATGCCGTCGACATTCAGCGAGGCGATGTAATCGAGCTTACTGTACACGCCCCACAGATCGCCGATACCGTCGCCGTTGCCGTCGCAGAAGCTCCTCGGCCATATCTGATAGACAGCCATTTGCTTGTACCAGCATTTTTTCTCCATAGTAAAGTTCTCCCATCAATATAAATATGAGTATATTTTATCATATCAACGCAAATCATTCAATTGCAATATTGTTGACAAAGTGGCGATTGTATTGTAGTATTTGTTAATAAATGCTGACAAAGACTTGGCTCCGAGTCGGCAACAGCGCCGCATCCACGAAAGGTGGAGCGACAGCAGGAGGTTAAAAATGAATAATTCAAGCAGAACGGACAAGACCCGCCGCATGACCGGCATTGCGATCTTGAGCGCAACTATCATCGTGCTCCAGATCCTCAGCAACTTTGTGAAATTCGGACCTGTTTCGATAACACTTTCGCTTGCGCCCATCATCATCGGCGCTGCGATCTACGGAACGGGTGCAGGCGCTACCTTGGGCTTCGTGTTCAGCGCCGTTGTCGTCCTTACCGGCATTCTGGGCTGGGACGGCGGCTTTATCATGCTGCTCATGGGCATAAGCCCCATCGGACTTCTCGTGACCTGTCTCGGCAAGGGCACGGCGGCAGGCTGGCTCTCGGGCGTTTGCTATCGAGCGATAGCAAAGAAAAACGAACTTGCGGGAGTTATCTGCGCAGGCATAGTATGTCCCGTTGTGAATACAGGACTGTTTGTTGTCGGCATGATGGTGTTCTTTGCCGACACTCTTGCGGCCATGGCAGGAGGTCAGGATCTTGTAACTTATATCGTGTTCGGACTTGCGGGAGTGAACTTTGTTGTTGAGCTTGTTGTGAACATGGTGCTCAGTACCGGCATTTCAAGAATAATCAGAGCCGGAAAGAAAATGAGGTAAAACTATGATACTCACAATTGATGTCGGCAACACGAATGTCGTTATAGGCTGCGTTGAAAACGGAGAAGTCAAAAGTGTATGCCGTCTTGCGACCAATCTCAACGACCTTTCAAGCGACTATGCGCTGAAAATGCGTCAGAGCTTTGAGTTTGACGGTATTGATTACAAAAATTTCTCAGGAGCGATCCTGTCGTCGGTCGTGCCGCAGCTCAACCGTGCGATACGCTCGGCGGTCAAGAAGGTCACGGGACTTGACTGCATGGTCGTCGGCGCAGGACTCAAGACGGGCGTCAATGTTAAGATAGACGACCCGGGCACGCTTGCAGGCGACCTTATAACCGGTGCCGTCGGCGCACTTGCAATGTTCAAGCCGCCCATAATCGTTGTCGACATGGGCACGGCTACGACCATCGTTGCCATCGATAAGGACGGCGCCTATACCGGCGGCGCAATAGTCCCGGGCATCAAGCTTTCATATACGGCACTGTCCTCGGGAACGAGCCTGCTTCCGAATATTGCGATCGAAGCGCCGGCAAAGTGTATCGGCACGAACACGGTTGACAGCATGAAAAGCGGCGCCGTCTACGGAGCGGCGGCTCTTGTCGACGGTATGATCGACCGCATGGAGGAAGAGCTCGGCGAGACGGTCACTGTTGTTGCAACGGGCGGACTTGCCGGTACGGTGGTGCCACATTGCAAGCGAAAGATAGAATATGAGCCGGCTCTTTTGTTAAAGGGTCTTGCTATACTCTACGAGAAAAACACAAAAAGGCGGAAGCAGCAAACCTAAATCAAGGCGGTAAATCCATGACGGATACAAAGCAAATAATAAAAAGGACGGTATGTGCGTTCATGGCGGTGTTCATGACGCTTACTTGTCTTGCATCCGGCACGGCTTTTGCCGAGCGTACCAAATGGTCGTATACCGAGAAGGCAAGCACAAACAGCAAATATTCCTCGCTCGTGGGCAGCGAATATTATGAAGCAAGAACGCCGTCAAACGAGAGAAATACACTGTATGTCAAGGGTAAAACTCAGTCGGACGTAAAAATGCTCCGCATTGCGCTGTACAACATCGGAAACAAGACCAATTACCTGAATGTCTTTGTGCGGCCGGACTCAAACGGCTGCTTCGAGGTGAAGATAAATACCGCCGCCGGCAATACCGCCACGCCGACCGCGAAAAGCGGCAAGGTGATGGGCAAAGCCGACAAAGCGCTTGACTCTCGTCCGGGAAACAGGGCCGTGCAGACTATGCCCAAGGGCTTTTATCTGCTGAGAATCGCGGTTGCAAGGACGACGGCCGATGCCAATGTGTACAACGGCGCCGAGTGGCATAAGGGCACCCTTGGCGGAGAGCACGGCTTCGTGTGGAGAAACGCCATGTTCTATGTCTCCGGCGACAACAACCCGAGACTCATCGAGTTTACGGATATAATTGAAAGAGCGGAAAAAACTCAGGCAACCGGCAGCATCTTCAATGCCAGGTACACCGATGTTTACCTTAAAGACATGAGCTTTGTGCTCAAGGATTCAAATTTTCAGAGCAAGCCGATGAATACCGAGCGGGTGGCATATATTAAAACAGTCGCAAAGATCATCACCATGGGGGCATCAACGGATGCCGAGAAGCTTGCAATGATATATGAGTATGTGGCAAAGAACTTTTACTATGACCATTACGCTTATGATCTGTACAATACCACGGGTATAAACATTCAGTGCGTCAATCCGTATGATAATCTGTATAATCAGCGAAATAAAATAGCAAGCACAAACAGTACCTCCGACGGCAAAGTCGCAACGGTGTGCGACGGATACTCTGCAATGGTGGTGGCGCTGTGCCGCTCGCTTGATATACCCTCACGCATCGTTTACGGCTGCAATAACGATACGAGCGACGGCCTTACGAGCCATGTTGACACCACAAAGAAAAACCATTGGTGGGCAGAGGTCTATATAGACAGTAAATGGGTCATTGTAGACGCCGAGAGAGGCTCACTCAATTCATGGAACCGTGACGAGCTGTCCACAACCGGGAAGGATGAGCGTTACCGCAACGACGAGTATAAGTCGTCGCAGTATTGGGACTATCAGGGATGGACCGCAACGGGTCTTGACATGAGCCATGCTGCAAGAGCCACGCACTTTCTTATGACTGGAGTGCAGGACAGCACCGGCGGCAAACCCTATGTTGAGGGCGTGTACGCATCAACAGATGCGCTGAGCGGGAAGCCCAAGATCACATGGACGGAAATGTCCGGCTGCGAATGCTACAACATTTACCGAGGCCAAAAGGAAAGCGATATTAAATATTACGCTTCGTCAAAGACCAATGCCTTCGTCGATTCCTCCGCCGAGGCGGGACAGACCTATCATTATCGGGTCACGCCTGTAACGAGCGTCGAGGGCGCAAAGAGCAATATGGTCTCCGTCAAATGCGCTTCACCGTCAAATTCGTCGGATACGCCCGAAAGACCGGATCTTAAGATAACAACCTCGGCGGGCAGACCGCAGATATATTGGGATCCGTCCCGCGGTGCGGTCAAGTATTGGATATACCGAAGCACCGACGGCGAAGAATTCGCCTACTACGATACGACCACGAATACGAGCTACACAAATAAATCTACGAGCATCGGCACGACATACTATTATAGGGTCAAGGCGGTGGACATAAACGGCAAATCCTCCAGAGAAAGCGCCGCAAAGGGCATACTGTGTAAGCCGGCGGTGCCAAGCCTGAGCATTTACCGCTCCGACGGCAAGCCGAAGCTTAGCTGGAAGGCGGTCACGGGAGCGGATAAGTACTGGGTCTATCGCTCGACAGACGGCAAAAACTTCAGCTATTGGGACAGCACCACGAAGCTGAGCTACACCAATTCCGGTGCAGAGAAGAACACAAAGTATTACTACAAGGTCAGGGCGGTATGCTCATCGAACAATAACGCAAACTCCGCCCAGAGCACGACCGTCAGCATTAAGGCAACAAAATAAAAACTGCTGTCTGCATATTGCAGACAGCAGTTTTTGCGTCTATTGCGTCTACTCAGTCGTCGAGCATTATATCTAAAATTTCGGCATCGGTCTCGCGCATACCCTCACGGGCGAGCTGACCGACCGACTCTATGGTCTTTTCAACATCGTTTTTGAGTATGCCGTCGCCGCCGTGCAGACCCTTGCCGTTCTCATAAAGGTCAAAGCCTAAAAGCCCGGCCTCAACGGCGGAGGCTATCTTCGCTGCGCACGAGGGCTTTGCCCCATCGCACACCGTGCCGGATATCATGCCGAGCGTGTTGGTTATAGTCGCCGACACGGCTTCGGTCGTGCCGTCAATGAGCCATGCGACACCTGCTGCCGCACCGCAGCCTGCGCTCACAGCACCGCAGAAAGCGCTGAGCCTGCCGATGGGTGTCTTCTGATGGATGGTGATGAGGTTTGACACCACCAGCGCCCGCAAAAGCCGTTCATGACTTGCACCCATGTCGTTTGCGTAGACGATTACCGGCAGGGAAGCGGTCATGCCCTGATTACCGCTGCCGGAGACTATGACGACAGGCAGCTCGCAGCCGCTCATTCTCGCATCCGAGCCTGCTGCCGCCTGCGCCCTTGCACGCACACGCACATCCTCGCCCCTCGTGGCGATAAGCGTTTTGCCTATCGACGCACCGTACGAGCCGTGAAGCCCCTCCTCGGATATGGCAAGGTTATATCCTATCTGCTTTTCCAAAAGCTCACGCACATCGTCGATATCGACCGTTTCGGCAAAATCGACGATGTCCTGCACATTCAAAACACTGCGGTCTGTTTCACCGCCGTCACTGGCGGCGCTGCCTGCTTCAAAAAGCACCTTACCGTTTTTCTCGATGAGCACGATATTCGTGTGCTGATCCGTAATGCGCAGGCGCACGCTGTCAGAGCCTGCGTACAAGTGAAGGTCAATGTCGAGCAGCTTGTCGCTTTGCGACTTCATGACGGTCATCCGGCACGAGTTCATAAACTCTGCTATCTTGGGTATATCCTCCTGCTTTACATCGGCGAGCACCTCAAGCTGCTTGTCTGCGTTGCCTACGGTGACACCGGCTGCAATGGCGGCGGTGATGCCCTTCAGGCCGCCCGTGTTCGGAACGACTACGCTTTTCACATTTTTGATAATGTTGCCGCTTATGACGATGTCGATCTTCTCCGGCATTTTTCCGAGCACGGCACGGGCCTTTGCAGCGGCATATGCCATTGCGATAGGCTCGGTGCAGCCCATTGCGGGGATAAGCTCCTCCTTGAGAATCTGCAAGTACTGCGAGTATTTTTTGTCAGTCTTTATCATATCAAGCTCTCCTTTGATACAATTATCTCCACTCCGATTATATCACCCATTTTCCCGTTTGCATAGTGTGTCGGCTTGATAAAAGTGTGTCGAAAGAGCTTGCATTATGTGGTGGGGTTGTGTTATAGTCAGTGTACCACATGAATTGGAGATGTTTTTTCTGTGATAGGTTTTTATAACTACACCGTCTGGCTTACCTATATCGGAATGCTTTCGTCGGTCGTAGGTATCGGCTTTGCCTGCGGCGGCAATATCACCGCTGCGGTCATTTGCCTCATGTTTTCCGGCTTCTGCGATATGTTTGACGGCATCGTCGCCCGCACCAAGAAGGACCGCACCGATGAGGAGCGCCGTTACGGCATCCAGCTCGATTCGCTCAGTGATGTGGTCTGCTTCGGTGTACTGCCCGTTGCCATAGGCTATAATATCGGCGCCACGGCTTGGTGGCAGGTGGCCGTCATGGCGGCATTCGCCCTTGCGGGACTTATAAGACTTGCATATTACAATGTCACCGAGGAGACCCGTCAGCAGCAGACGACCGAAAAGCGCAAGCATTATCTCGGCGTTCCCATCACGACCTCGGCGCTCACCGTGCCGCTGCTGTTCTGCTTTGAAAAGCTTTTGGGCGCACACTTCCCGCTTGCGTATACGCTTCTGCTCCTTGTAAACGGCGCATGCTTCATCGTACCCATCCAGGTGAAAAAGCCGACAAAAACGGGACTTTTGATAATGCTCGTCCTCGGTATTATCTTTACCGCATGTATTTTGCTCTGAAGAGCGGACACGGATAATGAGAAACCGATTTTGACCGGCTCCCGTCAACTTATCTGAACGAAAAATAGCCCGCCCAAAGCTGCCGACGCACCATGAAAAAGTGCAGCACACCTTTCTGAATGAGGAAAGCCTGTTTTCAGGCGATTTCCCATTAACCCGAATCCGCTCTCCAGAGCATCTGATATCCGAAAGGCTTCGGTTTTCCGAAGCTTTTTTATTTATTAGTGTGGTATTTGAGACAGGCATATGTTATAATCACCTTGAGGGGGCGATAAAATGGACCTTAAAAATGTTGAGCTTTTCAAGGATGTAAGCTGCCAGAGCATCGATGCGATGATGAGCTGCTTTAATCCCGAGGTGCGCTCGTTCCGCAAGGGCGAGACGATCCTTGTCTACGAGCCGGAGATAAAATACCTGTGCGTGCTGCTTTCCGGCAAGGCGCATTTATACTGCGTGGATATCGACGGCGAGTATACGCTGCTTGAAAACTATGAGCCGAACGACATTTTCGGCGAGGTGTTCACCCTGCCGTACAGCGGCTTGGGCTATGTTGCCGAGGCCGACAGCGACTGCACGGTCATGTTCATAAAAATGAGCTCCATTTACGGAAGGTGCGCAAACGCCTGCGAGCACCACACGAAGATAAACAGCAATCTTTTTAAGCTCACCGCAAAAAAAGCGCAGATGCTGGCACTGCGCATAAACATGATAAGCAAAAAGACCGTGCGGCAGAAGCTCATGAGCTATTTTGAGTATCTCGAGGAGAAAACGGGCAGCCGCAGCTTTGAAACGGAGCTTTCGCTCTCGCAGCTTGCAAAATACCTGTGCGTCGACCGAACGAGCCTCATGCGTGAGCTTCGGCTCATGCGCTCCGAGGGAGTCATTGCCTCAAACGGCAGGAGGATAACATTATTGGATCGATGATAGACAGTCGGCGCTTTTGACAAAAAGCGCCGACTGCTTTTGTTGCATATCGACAAAAACGCAGAACAACGACAATTATTTAACAAAACACTATTGTCAATCATCAAAATATAGCCTATACTTGAATTTGTAATATGTACAAACACAAGGAGGTAAATACAATGATGCGTAAGCTTATCAGTGCCGTCATGGTCATCGCCTGTCTGTTCATGCTCGTTGCGGGTGCGTTCGGTATAAGGGATATCATGCAGGAAAAGTCCGACGGCGAGAAGGAGAAGGCCGCAACGCTCGAAAAGCTTGATACGCTCAAGGCGGGCAAGGAGAAGCTTGAATCGAACCGAGCCGACTACGAGGAGGGCAAAACCGCCTACGCCGATGGTACGGCGGCTTACGAGAAGGGCAAGGCCGATTATGCAAAGGGCCAGCAGGATCTTGCTGCGGGACTCAGAGAGTACAATGCCGGAAAAAAGACTCTTGCACAGGGCAAGGCCGATTATGCAGCCGGAGAAAAAAGACTTGCGGCCGGTCAGAAGGAATATGACGCCGGCATGAAGCAGTATAACGAAAAGCTTGCCGAGTATAACGCTTCCGTTAAGAATAAGGACGCACTTGTCACCGCTGCGACCGAGCAGTATATAAAGGAAAATCAGAAGACCGTCGATGCGCTCATCGCACAGAATGTCGAGGCGCAGGTCGATGGTGCCGCAAAGCAGCAGATGCTTGCTCCGGAAATCCAGAAGCAGATGGAGGATGCGGTAAATCAGCAGCTTTTGGCGTACAAGCAGACTAAGCCCGATGCAAGCGAGCAAGAGCTTGCGGCAGTTGCCCAAAAGGCTCAGGCGGCCGTCGAGGCGGCAACGCTTGAGAAGGTCACGGCCGCCATCAAGGCCGATGAAAAGACCATGGCATATATAACGAGCGAGGTTACCAAGGCCGTCGAGGCCGGTGTTCGAGCCGAGGTCGAAAAGCAGGTTGACGCAAGGCTTGCCGATGCAAGCAAGCAGCTCAGCAAGGCCAAGGCAAAGCTTGATGCGGCTAAGAAGCAGCTTGACGCAGGCAAGGCCGAGCTTGCAAAGAACGCACCCACGATAGCCGCCGGCGAAAAGAAGCTCGACGCCGCCGAGAAGGAGCTTGATGCAGGTAAGGCAAAGCTCGTTGACGCAGAAAAGCAGCTTGCCGATGCCGAAAAGCAGCTTGCCGACGGTAAGGCGAAGCTTGACGAATTTGAGACCGGTCAGGCTCAGATCGACGCAGGCTACGAAACTCTTATGCAGAACGAGAAGATAGCAGCCAAGGTCAAGAACGACAAGATGGATGCACTTGATGCCGGCTATCTCGTCGTTGACGAGTCGACTGCCGAGACCACCGAGGATCTTGTCACCCGTGCAATTTACATAGGTGCGGCAATGCTTGCAGCGCTGCTCGGTATCATTGCGGCAGTTATCGGACTCAAGGGCAAGAATGTAAAGGCACTTGCAATAGTCACCTTCGTCGTTGCGCTTGCATCGCTCATCTACGGTATCACCCGACACTTCGGCGCACACCCTCTGCAAATGGCAGCGATCATCGTGCTTGCCGCCGCAGCGCTCTTGTTTGTGTTCGCAGTCGGCAAAAAGGTCGAGACGGTATAAAAATAATGCAGCAAACTGCGGTGGATTCGTCCACCGCAGTTTTTCTGTTGTCAAATGCCGTGAAATGAGTTAAAATCAAATAAAAAAATCCCGCAGCAACGGCGGGACAAATTAAAACGAGGTACAAAAAATGATAGTTGATTTTATCGATTTCAAAACCGTCAATCTCAACAGCAAGTTGGACACTTCCATCGGTGCGGAGCTTGCACTTTCGCAGGAGGGCAAGGCCTCGGCAAAGGTTCCCGATGAGTGGAGCGGCTATGCCGTGATTTATCTGAACATCAAAATACACGACCAGGACGACACATATTTTGTGTTTGACATCACCACCGAGACTATAATCAAGCTGCCCGACGAGGTGAAGGAGTTTACCGAGGAGGCAATGGAGGCGGGAGTCGCCGTTGCGCAGGAAAAGACCTTTGAGGCGGTCAGAGCCATTTCTCTCGGCATGGGAATAAACGAGCTCGACCTCGGCAAGCAGGGCTGAGCGATGCAGGAGCCGACGCTGGTGATAATGGCTGCCGGTATGGGCAGCCGCTTCGGTGGCTTGAAGCAGATAACCTCCGTGGACGATGCCGGTCATGCGATAATCGACTTTTCGCTGTTTGACGCCAGACGGGCCGGGTTCAAGAAGATCGCATTTATCATAAAGCACGAGATTGAGGACAGCTTTAAGGCCGCCGTGGGCAACCGCATGGAAAAGTACTTTGATGTAAAGTATGTGTTCCAGCAGCTTGATAAGCTTCCCGAGGGTTACACCGTGCCTGCGGGCCGTGAAAAGCCGTGGGGCACGGGTCACGCCGTTTTGTGCTGCCGGGGCATTGTCGACGGCCCGTTTGCGGTCATAAATGCCGACGATTTTTACGGCAAGGGCGCATATCAGGCGATATACGACTTCCTTAAGCAGGACAGAGAGCCCTCCGAGTATGCCATGGTGGGCTATAAGCTCCGCAACACCGTGACCGAGAACGGCTATGTCGCAAGAGGCATATGCGAAGTCGAAAACGGTTGGCTCAAGAATATAGTCGAGCGCACACATATCGAAAAGCGCGGCGAGAATGCCGCCTACACTGAGGACGGCGTGAGCTTTACGAATGTATCCGGAGACAGTGTGGTGTCGATGAATTTCTGGGGCTTTTCCACGCAGATGCTCGATGAGCTGGCGGCACGCTTCCCCGGGTTTTTGGACGAGAATATCGAGAAGAACCCTCTCAAATGCGAGTATTTTCTGCCGTTTGTGGCAAACGAGCAGCTTGTTGAGGGCAAGGCCGCCGTTCGGGTGCTTGACTGCAGCGAAACATGGTACGGCATGACTTATCGTGAGGATCTTGATTCCGTCAGGCGAGCGATCGCAGATATGAGGAAACAGGGAATTTACCCCGATAAGCTTTGGACATGAAAATACAAAAAACAGGCTCATTTATAAAATGAGCCTGTTTTTACATAGTTGTTTGCTTTTGTTATCCGATCATCCGAGTATCTGCGTGAAGACGCAGGTCATTTTAACTTGCCGCCGGCGGCGGATATCGCCGCAAGGGCAAGCTCAAGAGTCGGGTCAATGTCAGGATAGTTCAGACCGTACATTTCAAATGCGGGCGGCAGCTCCGTGCAGCCGAGAATAAGTGTCTGCGCACCGCAGGCAAGCAGCCTGTCAAGTGCTGACCGCACACAACTTGTGTCATAGTAGGCGCATCCGGCCTTGACTCCGCGGTATATCATGTCCATGATCGCTGCCTGATCTTCCGGGTCGGGCAGGAGAAGCTCAATACCGCTTGCTTCGAAGTGCTTTTGATAGATCCCGCTTTGCACCGTACCGTCGGTCGCAAGAAGACCTGCCCGGCTTATGCTCTGCCGCTTGAGCGCCTGTACGGTAAGCTCTATCATGTTAAGAATCGGTACGCCGACGCAGGCTTGCACCGCATCGTAAAAGCAGTGCGCCGTGTTGCACGGCATGACAAGCACCTGAGCACCCGCTTGCTCAAGAAGCCTTGCACTGCTTTGAAGCTCCTTGACGGGGCTTTCGCCGCCGGAGAGCAGCGCAGCGGTGCGGTCTGGGATGTTGGTGTTTGAGTCGATTATCGTGCGCACATGCGCCTGGTCGCAGTCGGCATCCGTGTGCTCGACTATCTTGCGGTATAGATCGACGGTTGCCAGCGGCCCCATGCCGCCGATCACGCCTATTATCTTTTTTTCGGTGTTGTTTTTCATGGCTTATCCTCTAAATGCAAAGCTCCCGCACACTGCGGGAGCTTTGGTCAACAGGAGTGCAACTCCCCTTATGTTATACTTGCGCCTGTTCGGGCTTTGCGGTCAGACATACGCCGACGGCGGTGAATACCGCTGCTGCAAATGCAAACGAATGCACCGAGCCGAACACGACCGAGGCGATAAGACTTGCCGCACCGCAGACGACGGCTATGACAGCAAACACGGTTGCAGTCTTGAGCCTGCGCTTTTTGAGCTTCAGCAAAGCGATGACGGCTGCGACTATCGCAAGCATATGTGCAATATATGTCACGGTAAATGACACGGTCGACTTGAGGTAATCGCCGTGCAGCTGATCCTCGTGCTTCTGAGCAGCCGAGAGGATGGCCGCATTGTCGTCCTCGGCGGTACCATAGCCCTCATCGATAAGCTTATCACGGCTGCTCTGCGCCTTTTCGGAGATATCCTCGTAGGCCTTGAGCTTTTCGCTGCGCTTCTCAAGCTCCTCCTTGGTCTTTTCAAGCTCGGCACGCTTGTCCTCCAGAGCCTTCTTTTCCTTGTCAAGCTTGCTCTGACCGCCGCTTATTTCCTTTTTAAGCTCACTGACCTGCTTTTCACCCTCTTGCAGCTGCGATTTTGCATTTTTAAGCTCCGACTCGCCTTTTTTTAGCTCGGATTTTGCGCTGCTCAAATTCTGCTTTGCTTTTTCCGCCTGATCGAGCTGCTTCTTTGCGGTGTCAAGCTGCTTTTTTGCACTGTCGAGCTGCGACTTCATCTGGCTGAGCGAATCGTCGGTGATGATCTGTCCGGTCGTTGCGCTGACCATCGTCAGAGCAACGATATGCGGCACGCCCTTTGCCTCGATGTCGGATATTGATTTAGTGAGCTTGTTATATGCGGCACGCCCGTCGTCATACTGCTTTTTAGCCGAGTTATAAGCGGATTTCGCCTTTTCGTAGCTTTTCAGCTGCGCTTCGCCTTCGTTCACCGCCTTCCAGCCTTCGTCAAGCTTTGCTTTTCCGCTGTTGTATGCGCTCTTCCCGGAGGAAACAGCATCCTTTGTGACATTGTACTGCACGAGCTTCTGGTTATAGTTTATGACATCCTCGTCGAACTTTGCCTCTCGGGTATCGCAATCGGCGACCGCCTTCTCGTAAGCGGATTTATCCTCGTTATAGGATTTTTTCTCAGCATCATACTCGGCCTTGCCGTCGGTAAGCTTTTTGTTGTTTTCCGACAGACTGTCGACAACGGTCTTAAAATCGTTATACTCGCTTTGCGCCTGTTTAAGCTCAAGCTTGTCGTCGGACTTGTTGAGAATGCCGAACATAACCGCAAGCGTCAGCAGAATTACGGCAATGACGATCGAGATAGTTCTTAACTGTTCTTTTCCGAGCATTATCTCACCTCAGTAACAAAACTTCAATAATGTGAAATTATATTACAAAGCAGGCATAAACTCAATAATTTTTTGTAAAGAAATAAATATGTAAGTTGCCTGTGGAATTTTTATATTGGGTGTGGTAAAATATAATATCCAAGTGCATTAAGGAAGTTTTAGATATGGATGCAAAAAAATTAAGAGGCTATGCCGAGCTTATCGTGCGTACGGGCGCTGCCGTGCAGCCCGGACAGGATGTCATCGTGTGCGCCGAGCTTGACAGGCCGGACTTCGTTGAGCTCGTCGTCGAGGAGTGCTACAAGGCGGGAGCGGCTCAGGTGCGTGTCGAATGGTCGCATCAGGCGCTGCAGCTTCTGAATGTCAAATACCAGAGCGTTGATCGCCTCGGCAGCATGGCCGAGTGGGAAAGGCAGAAGCTGCTGTACCGTGCCGAGACGCTGCCTGCAATGATATATCTTGAGTCGGCCGACCCGAGCGGGCTTGACGGCATGGATCAGGGAAAGTGGGGCAAATCGGTGCAGATGCGCTGGAAGGTCATAAAGCCCATCCGCGACTCGATGGACAATAAGTACCAGTGGGTCATTGCGGCCGTGCCCGGCAGGGCGTGGGCAAAGAAGGTGTTCCCGGGTGTACCTGAGGACGAGGCGGTCGAGAAGCTGTGGGAGGCGATACTGTATACCTCCCGTGCCGACGGCGACGGTATCGCCGCATGGCGTGAGCATAATGCAGATCTCAAGCGCCGCTGCGAGTATCTGAACGGCCTGAATCTGCGTTCGCTGCACTACGCATCCTCAAACGGTACGGACTTCACAGTCGGACTCATTCCCGAGGCGCAGTTTTTGGCAGGCTCGGAGAAAACTCTCGGCGCCGGCGTTGAGTTTAACCCCAACATCCCCAGTGAGGAGGTCTTTACAAGCCCCATGATGGGCAAGGCCGAGGGCATTGTGTATTCCACCCGCCCGCTGTCATATCGGGGAGTTATGATAGAAAACTTCTCTATCCGCTTTGAAAACGGCAAGGTAGTTGAGGTGCACGCCGAGAAAAACGAGGAGGCGCTCAAGACCATGGTCGCCATGGACGAGGGCTCTGCCATGCTCGGCGAGTGTGCACTTGTACCGTACGACAGCCCGATAAGAAACAGCGGCATCATGTTCTACAACACCCTGTTTGACGAAAATGCCGCCTGCCACATTGCACTCGGCGAGGGCTTTACCAACTGCATTAAAGATTACGAAAAATACACTCTCGAGCAGTGCCGTGAAATGGGCATAAACTCTTCGATGATCCACGAGGACTTCATGATAGGCTCGCAGGATCTTGATATCACCGGCATATGCGAAAACGGCGATAAGGTAGCTATCTTCAAAGAGGGGAACTGGGCTTTTTAAGATGGAAAGAGATAAACTGAGATACAGCGTAAGCAGAAAGAATATATTTGTAAAGCTTTCGGCGCTTCTGATGGGCCTGTCGGCGCTGCTGCGGCTGTTCGGCTACTGGGGCTTTTGGGCGAATAAGGATGCGGCGTTTATCTACACGCAGATAGCGCTGCCGGTACTTTGCAATGTGCTGTTTATCGTTATCGTACTGTACATGGGCAAGCGCCTTTTCTCGCTCACGGCGATACCCGTGCTGTTAGGCGTGGTGTTCTTTATCATAAAGGCATTGGGCTTTGACAATATACTACATACGGTGCTGTGCATATTGCTGTACCTTGTCGTTGCGATGCTATACACCGGCACGGTTTTCGGCGTTATCCGCACAAAGTGGCTGCTCGTGCCGCTGTTCGGATTGCCGTTTTTGTACCACATCCTTGTCGAAGACCGAAACACGCTCCTTGCAAACGAAAAGGCGATGAGTCTTGCCGAATGGCTGCCGGAGATTTCCGTGCTGTGCATTATGCTGGCGCTGCTGCTTATCACCTTCGCAATGAAAAAGCGCGACTTTTCAAAGCCTGCCACCGAACCAAGCGAGCAGGAGATCATAGATATTCTGATGCAAAACGAGGATCCCGTGCCGGAAAAAGAAACTGTACCGAATGAGACCAAGAAAACGGAGGAAGAGCATGAGCAAGCTGACGGACAAGATAAATGAGCTGGCTTCGACCGAGGAAAAGACCGTGGTCGTCAAGTGCGACGATATAGAAAACGAGCTTCGCCGTATCGCCGAGGAAAAGACCGTCGTCGACGAAAAGCCCGTTTTTGATACAACGCTCGATCCCGAGATCGAGGCGATATTGCGAGAGACCGAGGGCTATGTGATAGACCCCGAGGACGCACAAGAGCCGGATGCGGATGTCGATACCGACCCCAAGCCCGATAAGGCGCCCAGGCGCCGCCCGTCCGAGGCGGCAAAGCGTGTTATCGAGGAAACGCAGGACGAGCGCAAGAACCGCAGCAAGAAGAAGGTGATCATCATCTGCGCCGCCGTTGTAGCAGCGCTTGCACTGCTGTTGGCCGGCGTTTTGATACTCAAAAATTCGTCCGGCGACCGTGAGTACAAGCAGCTTTACAATCAGGCACAGTCGCTGTACTACGACGGCAAATATGACGAGGCGCTCGAAAAGCTGCGCAGCGCCATGGCGATCGACAAGACCGACGAGTGTCTGCTGCTTATGAGCCAGTGCTACGAGGCAAAGCTCGACTATGTTAACGCCATCGCCATTTTGGAAAGCTCGAGCTCCGGTAATGAGACGATAAAGCAGCGCATCGAAATGCTCAAAAAGGCCAAGGAGACCTACGAGAGCGGACAGGTCGTGCTCATAGGCGACACGCAATATGATATTAAAACGACCACGGAGCTTGACCTGTCGGGCAAAGGCATCCGCAGCGGCCGACTGAACGATATCGGTAAGCTCACGGAGCTTACAAAGCTTAACCTTTCGGATAACGAGATAACCGACCTGGACTTCCTTACGCCGCTTACAAAGCTGGTGTCGCTGGATCTGAGCAATAACCAGATAACGGATATTTCGCCGCTATCCGGGCTTACCTCGCTGCATACCCTACATCTTGACAATAACGCTATCAAGGATTTCAGCCCCCTGTACAGGCTGAACGGGCTTACCATGCTTACCATAAGCGGCATTGAGGTCAGCCAGAACCAGATAAAGGATCTCAAGACAAGACTGCCCGGCTGCCTTATCTACAACGACGAGGCAAGCACCGATATTGTCGAGATCACACTTGGCGGCAAGACCTTCAAAAGCGATGTCACCAAGCTTGATCTGTCAGACTGCTCCATCACCGATCTGAGCCAGCTGTCGGTGTGCAAGGGTCTTGAAGAGTTGGATCTGAGCGGCAACTACATAAAGGATATAAGCCCACTGCTTGATATTCCGAAGCTGAGGATACTTGATCTGTCAAACAACATGATCAGCGATATACGCCCCCTCATGAGCATGAACACCATCGAGCACCTCAATCTTGCAGGTAACAAGATAACCTCAATTACGGCGCTTTCGGAGCTGAAGCAGCTTAAGGAGCTCGTTCTCAGCGGCAACGATATTGACGGTACGCAGAGTCTCGCAAAGCTCAGCAATCTGAAGATACTCGGCCTGAAGGAGACGGGGGTCTCCGATTCCGACCTTAAGAAGCTTTATAACCTCAAGAGCCTTGCAAGCCTGTCGCTTGAGAATAATCCGGACATCACGGAAAACGGCGTTAATGAGCTGAAAAAGAAGCTGCCCGACTGCAAGATCACTCACTCGGAGCTTACAAAAAAGATAAAGCTCGGCGGCAAGGAGTTTTCCTCCGCAGACGAGAGCGTTGATGCCTCTAATCTCGGTATAGGCGATATTTCGGCCGCCTCCGGCTTCAAGAACATAAGGCATCTTGACCTGTCGAACAATGTTATAACCTCGGTGTCAGCACTCGGTTCACTCAAAACACTCGAGACACTCGATCTTTCGGACAACAACATAAGCGACGCAAGTCCCCTGCATTCGCTCAAAAACCTGCGTCTGCTGCACATCGAGCAGAATGGCCTGAGCGATGACCAGATAGCCGATTTGAAGTCCGCATTGCCTAAATGCACTATTATTTTTGAATAAATATTAAAATTTAAGGCAATTTCACCAAAATGCACTTTATTTTTAGGCGGCTGCGTGCTATACTACACCCAAGCAGAGAGATAAGGTTTCTCTGTTAACGCAGAAAGGAGCTGACACAAATGAAGTTCACTTTTACCGAGAAGAAGATGGATGCCTCCGCAGACCTGCGAGCCTATGCCGAGCGCAAGGTGGGCAAGCTTGACCGGCTTTTTAAGACCGAGAGCAATGCTTATCTGACCTTCAGCACCGAGCGAGGCCGCTTCCTTGCCGAGATCACCATCGAAAACAACGGCCTTTATTACAGGGCAAGCGAACTTACCAACGACATGTACGCCTCCGTCGATTCCGGCGTTGCCGCAATTGAGCGGCAGATCCGCAAGAACAAGACCCGTCTTGCGAAGCGGCTGAGGGAAGGAGCTCTGGAGCGTGAGGTCAAACCCTCCTATGCGCCCGCTGAGGAGGATGAGGATGAGGAGTTCAAAATCGTCCGCAGCAAGCGATTCTCCATAAAGCCCATGTCGCCCGAGGAAGCGATATTGCAGATGAATTTGCTTGAGCACGAATTCTTCGTGTTCAGAAATGACGAGGAAGACGGAGCCGTCTCCGTCGTCTACCGCCGCAGAAACGGCGGCTACGGTCTTATCTGCGACAACAATGCCGAATAAAAAGTAAAACTTATTGCCCCTTCGAAAGATGGAGACTCAGCGTGCAAAAAGCAATTTGCTTTTTGCACGCTTCGTACACGCCACATTTTTTGTGAAAAGGTGTTGTCACAAAAAATCTCGCTGCGCTCGTCAAAAAAGTCTGCCGAGCAGACACTTTTTGATGGCTATTTATCCAATTCGAGAGGGATCTTGCCCCATCGACCTCCCCTGCGGCTCTGTGGCGTTTGCTTTAAGCATGGAATTAAGGAAAATTGCCCCGTCATCGACGGGGCAATTTGTAAGCTGATATCTAAGAGGATGGAACATGAAATATACAGAGGTTATCATCGAAACCACGGAAAGCGGCATCGACGAATGCTGCGATAAGCTCAGCGCACTCGGCCTGTGCGAATATGTCATCGAAAACGAGTCGGATTTCCGCTCGTTTCTCGAAAACAATCGCCAGTACTGGGACTATGTCGACAAGGAGCTTGAAGATAGGTACGCCGGTGTCTCCCGCATAAAGCTGTATCTTGATGAGGGCAGCAAATCTATGCTGGAGGAGATAAAAAATGCCGGCCTTGAGTTTGAGACGAATGTTGTAGATGACGCTGACTGGGAAAATAACTGGAAGCAGTATTATAAGCCGCTGGAGATCGGAGACCGGCTCATTGTAGTTCCCGAATGGGAGGAGACGGAGTTAAACGGCCGTGTACCGCTGCGCCTTGACCCGGGGCTCATGTTCGGCACCGGCAGCCATGCGACGACCCGCATGTGCCTTGAGGCGCTGCAGAATTTCGAGCTTGAGGGCAAAAGAGTGCTCGACCTCGGCTGCGGAAGCGGCATACTCGGCATCGGTGCGCTCGTTCTGGGCGCAGGCTCCTGCGTCGGCTGCGACATTGACCCGAAAGCGCCTGATGTGGTCATGGATAACGCTGCGTTAAACGGCATCGGCGCAGACCGGTTAAAGGTATACGCCGGCGATATCATCGGTGACGCCACCCTGCGGAGAAGCCTAGGCTCGGGCTACGATATCGTGCTTGCAAACATCGTCTCCGATGTCATAATCCCGCTTGCACCGCTCGTGCGCCCGTTTATGGCGCAAGGCGCCGTGTTCATCACCTCCGGCATCATCGACGGCCGGGAATCGGATGTCGCCACTGCCCTCCGCTCCGCCGGATTTGAGATCAAAAAGCACCTCCACGAAGAGGAATGGCACTGCTACATCTGCAAATAAACTGCGTTTACGAAAATACGAAAAGAAAAAATACGATACTGATAAGGATAATAAGAATAAGCTCACCCAAGCGGGTGAGCTTATTCTTATTTCGCATTATAGATATCCACAGAGTCCATGATCCTGACCGTAACATCGAAGGTCGAGCCGCTGCGCCAGACGGTGAAATCTATGGTATCGCCGATGTCGAGCTTGGACTTTTCCTCGGCGATATCGGAGGTCGAGTGCGCGTCCTTGCCGTTGACCTTTGTGATGATATCGCCCTTTTTGATGCCCTGCTTCTGCGCATCGGAGTTATCCAGCACCTCAGAGACATACAGCCCTACGGGGATGTCGTAGTAATCGGCGATGTCCTCGCTTATGGGTCCGACCGTCACGCCGATGGTCGAGCGGCCGTACACCGCACCGTCATTCATGAGAGCAGCAACGATGCTTTGCAGAGTGTCCGACGGAATGGCAAAGCCGATGCCCTCGATGTTCGAGAAGCTTGAGACGATCTTCATGTTAGTGATGCCGATGACCTGCCCACGGTCGTTGAACAGCGGACCGCCGGAGTTGCCCTCGTTGATGGAGGTGTCGGTCTGTAAAAGCTTCATGACGGCGCCGTTGTAGCTGATCTCACGGCTTGTTGCGGAGATGATACCGCTTGTCATCGTGAGACTGTAATCGGGGCTGAGTGGGTTGCCGATAGCACAGACGGCATCGCCCGTGCGGATATTCTTCGAGCTTGCGAACACCGCCGGCGTGAGGCCGGTTTTTTCTATCTTCAATATCGCAACATCGCTCTGCGAGTCGGCGGCGACGAGCTTAGCGGCACAGGTCGAGCCGTCGTAAAGCTGTACGGTCGCACGCTCGCCTTCGTCGATGACATGCGTGTTCGTGAGAATGTAGCCGTCCGAGGAGACGACGATTCCGCTGCCCCAGCTATACGAGTCGCTGCTTTTGCCGTCAAAGGACTTGATGCCGACGACGGAGGGCGAGCACTTTTGGAATATCTCATTGTAGCTGAGCTTCGCTGCGCCGGATGAGCCCGTTTGCAGCGTGAGCGAGCCACGGTCTGCGACCTTTTCGAGCTTGATGCTCGACGGGGTCTTTGACGCCGCCGAGTAATAGTCCTCAAAATAGGTCATGTAGCTTTTGGGCATACCGTCGTCGTTCGTCTGTTCGCCGCTCCAATCGGCTGTAAGAGCGGCATAGATCATGCCGCCGAGCAGCAAAAGCGCACACAGTATCAGTGCGATTATGCGGGTGCGGCGGCTGCCCGGGAGCTTTGCCTGCGGGCGATGCACCGCCGAAGCCTGCTGCGTGTAGTTTGGTTTATACCAATTATCGTTGTTATCGTACCAGCTCATAAGGTCCTCTTTCTATGCCAAAGGCAGGGTGAACACGAATTCGGTGACGCCGTCACGGCTCGTGACCGCAATATCCTCGTCGTGGCTGTTTATGATCCTCTTGACGAGGTACAGTCCGAGCCCCACGCCGTCCTTATCCATGCTGCGGGAGCGGTCGGACTTGTGGAAACGGTCGAAGATGTACGGCAGGTCATCCGGCGGAATAGTCTCCCCTTTGTCCTTTATAGATACATATGCTTTGCCGTCACGCTTATACAGTAAGATTTTTATCGTGCTGCCGGGCGAGGCAAATTTAACGGCGTTATCCGTGAGGTTATACAGCACTTGAGTGATAGAGTCCCGCTGTGCAAAAACGATTATCGGATCTTCGGGAAGCTGCGGATCGACATCAAGATTTTTGGCCTTTGCACGGCTTTCAAAGCTCAAAAGCGTTTGCAGCAGAAGCTCGGAAAGGTCAAATTTAATGCGCTTTGATTTGTCGACCGCCTTGGCCTCGGCCTGCGAAAGGTCGAGCATATTGCGCACCAGGCGGGCGAGCCTGCGAGTTTCGTCTGCGATCTTGCGCAGGTACTTATCCTCCTGCTCGCGGGGAATGGTGCCGTCAATAATACCGTCTGCAAAACCGGCTATCGTGGTCATGGGGGTGCGCAGCTCGTGGGATATATTCGCAATGAGCTCCTGACGCTTGCGGTCGGATTTTTCAAGCGTGTCGGCCATGTTGTTGAACGAGTCAAGCAGTGTGCCGATCTCGTCGTCACGCCGCTTCGGATTTTCCACACGCACCGAAAAGTCGCCCAAAGCAAATTTCCTCGAAGCGACCGTCAGCTGGTCAAGCGGCTCTGCCATCTTCTTTGAAAATATAAGCGACATGAGCATTGCAATAAGCATAACGGCAACGCCCACGGTGAGCGCAACGCCGATAAATGTCTTCCATGTATCGAGAACGGAAGCGTTGTCCGAGGATACGAACACATAGCCTATGACACTGCCGTCGGTCTCGATGGGCTTTGCCACAACGAGCCGCTGCTCGTGATAAAAGCCGGCAAGCGTGGTGGGCCGGTCGAGCTTTTTCTCGACATGCAGGGTGTTCACCACCGTTTGATCGAGCTTTTTGCCCGTATGCTCGCAGTATGGCACCAAATCGGAACAGGACAGCACAAGACCGTCCTGATCGCTTATGAATATATGGCACGAGGTGCTGTTTGCGATGGGGCTTATCGTCATGCGCAGGCTCCACGAGGACAGCGACTGCTCATGGCTGACGGCGGCTGCGGCACGAACGACCTCATCGGCACTGGCGTTCATGCTCTCACGGGTGCTGTTAATAAGATAGCTGCGCCCGAGAAAGAAGAAGGCCGCACCGATAATGGTGAAGCAGCACAAAACCAAAGCTGCGGTAGCAAGAAAGTTTCTGAAATAGATACTTTTCATTTATCTTGCAACTTCAAACTTATAGCCTACGCCCCAAACGGTCTGCAGCGACCACTGGTCGGAAACGCCTTCAAGCTTTTCACGCAGGCGCTTGATGTGGACATCGACGGTTCTCGAATCACCGAAGTAGTCAAAGCCCCAGACTTCGTCGAGAAGCTGGTTTCTCGTGAACACGATGTTCGGTGAGGCGGCGAGATGGTACAGAAGTTCCATCTCCTTAGGCGGCGTGTCGACCTTTTTGCCGTTTACAATGAGCTCATAGGAGTCGAGGTTTACAATGAGCTTGTCATAGCAAAGCTTCTTCTCCTTGGGAGCATCGTTATCCTCGGTGCGGCGCATTACGGCGTGGATGCGGGCAAGCAGCTCCTTGACCTCAAAGGGCTTGGTGATATAATCATCTGCGCCCGAGTCGAGACCCGTGACCTTGTCGGAGGTCTCGCCCTTAGCGGTGAGCATGATGATAGGCACGGAGGAGGTCTTGCGTATCTCACGGCAGACCTGAACGCCATCCATGACCGGCATCATGACATCAAGCAGCACGAGGTCGGGATTAAGCTCGTTGAACATGGCCATGCCCTTGCCGCCGTCGTGAGCGATGCTGACATCGAAGCCGTCCTTTTCAAGATAGAGCATCAGCAGCTCGGCGATGTTGACATCGTCTTCTACAATGAGGGCTCTTTTATTCATAATTCTTCCCCCTTAGGTGGATTTTGATACTATTATAATTACAAATCGATTATACATCAAGCAAAACAATAAAGGTGAATAAAATGTAAAACAAGATACGGCAATGTATATTTTTTCATTTACATTATAGCGGTTTTCCGTTATTATCTATTCTGGAAAAGGAGATTTCGGCATGAATAATAATTTTGACCTGTGCGTGCCCTGCCTGCTCGGCCTTGAAGGGCCGATAGCCGACGAGCTCAAGAGGATGAAGCTTGACAATGTGCGCTCGGAAAACGGCAGAGTGTATTTTAAGGGCGGCGCTCAAGCGATCGCCAAGGCAAATATAAATCTAAGGATAGGTGAGCGGGTGCTCGTTGAGCTCGGCAGATTTGAAGCACGCAGCTTCGACGAGCTTTTTGAAAAGACCAAGGCGCTGCCGTGGGAGATGCTCATTCCACGGGATGCTGCCTTCCCCGTCAAGGGATACAGCCTTAACTCAAAGCTGTTTTCCGTATCCGATTGCCAGAAGATAATTAAAAAGGCGGTCGTGGAGCGCTTAAAAAGCGTGTACGGCATCGAGTGGTTCGACGAGACGGCGGAAACATATCAGATACAGTTTTCCATAATGAAGGATGTTGCGTCTTTGTGCATCGATACCTCCGGAGCGGGGCTTCATAAGCGCGGCTACCGTCCGGCGCACAACGCAGCACCGCTCAAGGAGACCATGGCTGCCGCTATGGTCACGCTCTCCCGCTACCGTGGCAGGGAGGATTTCTGCGACCCGTTCTGCGGCAGCGGAACTATCCCCATCGAAGCCGCCCTTATCGCCAAAAACCGTGCTCCCGGGCTTGACCGCCGCTTCTCGGCAATGGAGTGGCGCAGCCTTGACGGCAGCGTGTGGAACCTTGCCCGTGAGGAGGCTCGCTCAAAGGAGTTTCACGGCGACTACCGCATCGTGGGTGCGGATATAGACCCCAACGCACTTGTTATCGCCCGTGAAAACGCCGAGCGTGCCGGAGTTGCGGATATCGTGCGCTTCGAAAAAGCCGATGCGACAAAGTTCGACCGCAAGACCGAAAACGGCATTATCGTCACGAACCCGCCCTACGGCGAACGCATCATGGAAAAGCGGGAGGCCGAGACGCTGTACCGCCTGTTCGGCGAGGCGTGGCGCAAAACAGAAAACTGGAAGCTGTACCTTTTGTCCTCGCACACCGAGTTCGAGCGCACCTTCGGCAAGACCGCCGACAAAAAGCGTAAGCTGTATAACGGCATGATAAAGTGTGATTTATTTATGTATTTCTGAAACTTGCGTCGAAATATATATAAAAATTCATAAAATTTTTGTGTTTTTGCTATTGCAAAATCCGAAAAGTGTGGTATTATAATAATCGAATTAGCACTCAGGGCTAAAGAGTGCTAATTCGATGAATTTTTTTGTATAAAATATTTGGAGGTAATATATATGAAACTGAAACCTTTGGCAGACAGGATCGTGCTCGTGCAGCGTGCTGCCGAGGAAAAGACCCAGAGCGGCATTTTCCTCACCGCTTCCGCTCAGGAGAAGCCCGAAATCTATGAGGTCGTCGAGGTAGGCCCCGGCGGCGTAGTTGACGGCAACGAGGTCAAGATGGAGGTCGCAGTCGGCGACAAGGTCCTTGTCGGCAAGTACAGCGGCAGCAAGATAAAGCTCGACGATGTTGATTACACCATCGTCCGCCAGAGCGATATTCTCGCAATCGTAGAGTGAATTGCACAGTAAGTTAAAAAGGAGCGATTAAATCATGGCAAAACAGATTATTTTCGGCGAAGACGCCCGCAAGGCAATTGAGCGCGGCGTAAATCAGCTTGCAGATACCGTTAAGATCACCCTCGGCCCCAAGGGCCGCAATGTTGTGCTCGACAAGAAGTTCGGCGCACCGCTGATCACCAATGACGGCGTTACCATCGCAAAGGAGATCGAGCTTGAGGATCCGTTCGAGAACATGGGCGCTCAGCTTATCAAGGAAGTCTCCACCAAGACGAATGATGTCGCAGGCGACGGCACCACCAGCGCTACCGTGCTTGCACAGGCAATGATAAACGAGGGTCTTAAAAACCTCGCAGCGGGCGCAAATCCCATGACCATGAAGCGTGGCATCACCAAGGCCACCGAGGCCGCCGTCGGCGCAATTCGCAAAAACTCCCAGCCCGTTTCCGGCTCGGGTGATATCACCCGTGTAGGCGCTATCTCCTCCGGCGACGAGGTCATCGGCTCTCTTATCGCCGAGGCTATGGAGAAGGTGTCGCAGAACGGCGTTATCACCATCGAGGAGTCCAAGACCGCCGAGACCTACAGCGAGGTCGTCGAGGGCATGCAGTTTGACCGCGGCTACCTGTCTCCGTACATGGCAACCGATACCGAGAAGATGGAGGCCGTTTTGGACGACGCTCTCATCCTCATCACCGATAAGAAGGTCACCAACATTCAGGAGATCCTGCCCCTGCTCGAGCAGATCGTCAAGGCCGGCAGAAAGCTTCTCATCATCGCAGAGGATGTCGAGGGCGAAGCTCTTGCGACTATTGTTCTTAATAAACTCCGCGGCACCTTCACTTGTGTTTGCGTAAAGGCTCCCGGCTTCGGCGACAGACGCAAGGAGATGCTTCAGGATATCGCCATCCTCACCGGCGGTCAGGTCATTTCCGCAGACCTCGGCATGGAGCTCAAGGATACCGACATCGCAATGCTCGGCCAGGCTCGCCAGGTCAAGGTCACCAAGGAGAACACCGTCATCGTCGACGGCGCAGGTGCATCCGAGGATATCAAGGCCCGCATAGGCCAGATAAGCGCTCAGATCGAGACCACCACCTCCGAGTATGACAAGGAAAAGCTCCAGGAGCGCCTTGCAAAGCTCTCCGGCGGCGTTGCTGTCATCAAGGTCGGCGCCGCAACCGAGACCGAGATGAAGGAAAAGAAGCTGCGCATCGAGGACGCTCTCAACGCCACCCGTGCAGCGGTTGAGGAAGGCATCGTCGCAGGCGGCGGCACCGCATATGTCGCAGCCTCCAAGGCAGCCGACGCACTCGTCGCAACCCTTGAGGGCGACGAAAAGACCGGCGCTGCCATGATAGCAAAGGCTCTGAAGGCACCCATCATGCAGATCGCCGCAAACGCCGGCCTGCATGGCGCAGTCATCCTCGACAAGGTCTACGGCAGCGATGAGGCAAACTTCGGCTACGACGCAGCCAAGGATGTCTACGGCAACATGATCAAGATGGGCATCATCGACCCGACCAAGGTCTGCCGTTCTGCTCTTGAGAATGCCGCATCCGTCGCCTCGATGGTCCTGACCACCGAGAGCCTCGTGACCGACATCCCCGAGAAGAATCCCGCACCTGCCGCACCTGCCGGCGACATGGGCATGTATTAATTGAACAGTAAGCACTGAAAAAGGCTTCCCGCTTGGGAAGCCTTTTTTGCGTTTTATAGATTTTTCTGCTGGGCGAGGTCTTTTGTCTCGATAGTAAACGGGAGCAGGTAGTTTTTTATAAGCTCCGGCCACATCAAAAAGTAGCTGCCGAAGGGGTTTATGACCGCATGGCAGTTGTTTTCAAGCAGCATGCGCAGGTAGCTTTCCGGATCAAGGCACACGGCCTTGCCCTTATCGGCGAGTGCGCCGAAATCGTCAGGTCCTGTGAACATGGGGATGAACACCTGTCCGCCGGTCGACAGCGTCACGAAACGCAGTGTGCCGGTCTTGGGGTCGCTGCCTTTTTCGACGATGAAGTACAGCGAGGTTCTTGCAAGCTGCTCGATAATGAGCGACAGAGTCGCTTTATCCTGCTGGTTGGAGTCGTTGTAGGTTTTTATGAGCTTTCTGATGCCGGTGCGTGAAAGCTGCGAAGTCTGCTCGGGAGTAAGTCCGTTAGCCATGTTATCGCCCTCGTGTTCCAAAATTTGATGCGACAATTATAGCATGCGGAAGCGAAAATGTCTATTTTAATTTCGATTCTGCATTTTTCGCCGATATTTTGCTGCACCGATAGGTTGATGTAGAGCCTAAACTTATAGGGCGCACCTACCGGTCGGGCTTATGCAGCAGCGATTAGCAGAAGCTAAAATGCGTATTGAAACTCCGGCAACGCATTTTGAACAGCACCCCATTTGTTAGACAGTATGGTATACTACTAACGAATGGGG
>OJPW01000527.1_pt1 | contig 31755 bp, 15 predicted proteins | sample 1598571 | NCBI WGS metagenome assembly OJPW01 (sample SAMN03922493, study PRJEB24848) | human gut metagenome | isolation source: stool sample | host: Homo sapiens | place: Germany | collected 2011-05
GTTACAGCTGGCAGATGTCCATGGCCATCGGCAGCTCCTGCCTGTTCGGCTTCCCGGGAACCGTCATTATCTCCAACGAGGTGTCCGAGTCCACCGGCGCCAACGCCGAGGAACGGGCGGCCATCAACGCCCAGATCATGCCCAAGATGCTGGTGGCCGGTATGGTCACCGTATCCATCACCTCCGTGCTGGTGGCCGGCGTGATGAGCGGCTGGCTGTAAGCTAAGCGGACATTCAGAAGTGAGGTAGTGAAAATGTCTGAGATCAAGACGTATGCAGATCGTATTTTCGACGAGCTGGTGGCCATCCGGCGGGACATCCACGCCCATCCGGAGGTGGGGATGCAGGAGGTGCGCACCAGCGCCCTGATCCGGCGGGAGCTGGAGAAGATGGGCATGGACGAGATCCAGCAGCCCCTGCCCACCGCGGTGGTGGGTCTGCTCCACGGCGGCAAGGGACCCGGCAAGTGCGTGGCGCTCCGCGCCGACATCGACGCGCTGCCGGTCCACGAGGAGTCCGGCGTGCCCTTTGCCAGCCAGACGGAGGGCGTCATGCACGCCTGCGGCCACGACCTGCACACCACCATGCTGCTGGGCACGGCCAAGACCCTGTGCCATATGCGGGACTCCTTTGCGGGTACGGTGAAGTTCATCTTTGAACCCAGCGAGGATACCATGCCCGGCGGCGCACGGGCGCTGGTGGCGGCGGGCGTCATGGAGAACCCCCACGTGGACGCCATCTTCGGCCAGCACGTCTGCCCCTCCGAGAATGACACGGTGGGTCGGATGCAGCTCTATAAGGGGTACTTCACCAGTGCGGTGGATCTGTTCCACATCGCCGTACACGGCAAGAGCGGCCACGGCGCCGCACCCCACACCGCCCACGACGCCATTGCCTGCGCGGGGTATCTCATCACCGCGCTGCAAACGGTGGTGTCCCGCCGTATCGACCCCATGGACTCCGCCGTGCTGACGGTGGGCACCATGTCCGGCGGCGACGCGGTGAACATCACCGCCGGCGAGGCCCGGATGGTGGCGGTGCTGCGCAGCTTCAGCGACACGGCACGGGATACCGCCATCGAGGAGGTCGACCGGATCTGCAAGGGCATCGGCATCGCCTTCGGCTGCGACATCGAGGTGCGGCTGGAGGAGGGCTACGCCCTCCAGTACAACGACGGCGCCATGATCGATCTGGTGGAGCAGGCGGTCACGGAGGAGCTGGGCGCGGACAAGGTGATCCACCTCGACCGCCCCTTCTCCGGCAGCGAGGACTTCAGCTTCTTCGGCAAGCTCACCAATACGCCGTCGGCGTTTATGATGATCGACGCGGGCCACGGCGAGCACATGGTGTCCCTGCACAACGGCAAGATCGTGTTCGACGAGAACGTGATGCGCTCCGGCGTGGCGGGTATGAGCGCTGTCGCACTGAAGTACCTGGCGGAGTGAGCGCACATATTATGAGGTAACAGCGGAAAGTTTCCTTCCTGAAAACAGGACAGGGACGCACGGCAGGTGCGTCCCTGTCCTGTTTTTTCGCGGGTTTTGGCAGCTTTTGGCGAGCGCCGCCGTTGACAAGAGACGGAAAACCGTATATAGTATAAAATGGTTCGGTGGACACCGGACCGACAAGTGGATAACGTGTTCTGTGACGACGTGTGGCTGCGCGCCGTAACGGCCGGAAACGGTCAGGCGGCAGTTTTGAAGGAATAGGGGCAAGACCCTCTGCGGACGGCACTGTAAACGCAAGGAAGTGACCAAAGCGGCGGAGACGCCGTGTGGTGAACAGCAGCCATTGGGATGGATGTCCTGAGAAGGTAGGTCATGTACGGGAGGCGGCAGCCTCGGGGCGTTAGGGCAGGAGAATTGCACGGCGGAGAACAGGTACACAGCGGCGCTTCTTCGTTGTGGCAGAGAGCAGAAGTGGGCGCGGACCATCCCGACAGGGACGGACCGGCCTTTTTTTGCGGCAAATGCGCCGGCTGTCCCGTCAGGGAGACCGGTTTTTTCGCGGGAGGGGCGTCATCCGCCCGCAGCCAAGTCGGGACGGCGCAAGCCGTCCGCTTTCCATAAGGGCGGGAGGGGTTTGCCGACCCCTTCCGCCTCCTTCTCTTATAAGACAGAAAATTTACAGATAAAAGGAGACAGAGACATGAAGAAACGAGTGGTATCGTGGCTGCTGGTGGTGCTGATGCTCACCAGCATGCTGCCTACCGGCGTGTGGGCGGAGGACGTCTACCGCAGCAGCGAGGACACCGGACGGTACGGTGTGTCCACGCTGGCCAGCGCCGCCGACGCGGAGCTGGAGGGCTTTTTCGACGAGTGGGAGGGCATCGCCACCGTGGCCAACGCGGCCACGCGGGGCTTTGTCAGGGACGGCGACAAGCTGAAGTCTGGCAACAGCTCGGCCAGCTCCACACGCTCGACGCTGACGGTGACGATGCTGAAGGCGGCGGAGCTGTCCTTCGATTACCGGCTCAGCGGCCCTAACCAGAGCGGCATGGAGGTGAAGAACAGCAGCAAGACGCTGTATACGTACAGCAGCTACGGCGCCGGCGGGGCAGAGATCGTCAAAGGGACGGACAGCGGCACGGCCACCGTGCAGGCCAACGCCGGTGACGTCATCACCATCTCCTATTACCGCGGCTATTACAGCAGCGGCAGCAACTGCATGTGGCTCAGCAATTTCAAGTCCTCGCTGCCGGCGCAGGTGATCTTCCATGCCAACGACGGCACGGAGACCACGGTGCAGCAGGGCGTGTTCGGCAGCGGCACGCTGCAGGCCAATACGTTCAAGCGGGACGGCTACCGCTTTGAGGGCTGGGCCACGACGCCGGACGGCGCGGTGGCCTACGCCGACAAGGACAGTATCACCATTACGGAGAATACCGACCTGTACGCCGTGTGGACGCGGGTGTACCGTGTGGCGTTCCAACTGACGCCGGCGGATGCACAGTTCTCGCTGTACGGCGATGAGGCGCGGACGGCGCTGATCGCGGCGGACAGCGGCACGGCGTATACCCTGGCGGCGGGCACCTACTATTACAGCGTCTCCGCCTTCGGCTACGCGGCGGTGCAGGGCAGCGTCACCGTCAGCGGCGACGCACAGGAGCCGGTGGTGCTGGCAGAGAAGCCGATGGTCACGGTTACGTTCGCCTATGCGGACGGCAAGACCGATGTGGACGGCGGGAAGCTGACGGTGCGCACCGGTGAGCGGGACATGGCGGCGGAGGAAGGCTCCGACGGCATGGCGTTCCGCCTGCCCGCAGGCTACGCCTACGACTGGAGCTTCCGCAGCGCCAACTACGGCAAGCAGAGCGGTACCGTGGACCTGACGGGCGTCAGCGAGAGCGGGACGCGGAGCGTGACCATCCCCATGACGGCCAAGTCCGCCTGGGAGGGAGCGGGCGACATCAGCGAGCCCGCCGCAGTGGACGGCGTGTACCAGATCACCAGCGGCAGCGAGCTGGCGTGGCTGGCCCAGCAGGTGAACGCCGGTGTGTCCGACGGCACCAGCTTCAGCGCGGTGCTGTGCAAGGACATCGACCTGGGCGATGAGGCGTGGACGCCCATCGGAAATGGCACCGGCAAAGCGTACAAGGGTACCTTTGACGGGCAGGGGTACACCATCCGGAACCTGTACGTCACCGGCAGTACGCCCATGGACTACGGCCTGTTCGGCACCGTCTATGGCGGCACCGTCCGGAATGTGACGGTGGAGGGCCGCGTGGAGGTCACCAGCAATTCCAGCAGATACGGCATCGCGGCCATCGTGGGCCAGCTATACGGCACCACGGGCGGCGTGGAGAACTGCCTGAACAGGGCGTCCGTCAAGGGCGGCCAGTATGTGGGCGGCATCGTGGGCTATGTGGCCGGCGGGTCCAGCAGCGCCGAAAAGTTCATCAAGAACTGCGGCAATATGGGTGATGTGACCTCCGAAGGCCACCGCGCGGCGGGCATCGCGGCCAATATCAGCGGCCAGGTGGCAGTGGAGAACTGTTACAGCACCGGCACCATCACCGGCGGCGGCTGGTACTCCGGCGGCATCAGCGCGTATGTGGACAGCTCCTACGCATCGGTGAAGAACTGCTATGCCGCGGGGAGCGTTACCGGCAGCGGTGCGGGCGCGGTGTTCGGCAAGGTGAGCTACAGTTCGACGGTGGTGGCCAACTGCTACTACCCCGACACGCTGAGCGTCGGCGACAGCAAGGCTGTGAAGGTGACGGAGCAGCAGCTGAAAACGCTGGACAGCGCTGCGGCACTGGGCGAGGCGTTCATGCAGGACGCCAAGAGCATCAACGGGGGCTATCCCATCCTGACGTGGCAGATCACCACGTATGAGGTGACATTTATCATGACGCCGGAGGACGCGGAGGTACGCATCGACGGCGCAAAGGGCAAGCAGAACGGAAACGTGTGGACGTTCCGCCTGCCGGAGGGTACATACAGCTACACGGCGTTCGCCTTCGGCTATGCCGATGAGAGCGGCACCATCGAGGTCAGCGGCGCGGCCCGGAAGGATATCACGCTGACGCCGGTGGAAAAGCGCACCGTCCGATTCAGCGTGACGCCCAAGGACGCCGGCGCGGCGGTGACGGTGCAGTGGAACGGCAAGACCGTGGCGGCGGAGCAGGACGGCAGCTATCGGCTGCCCGACGGCACCTACACCTACACGGTGCGGGCCAAGGGCTACGCCAAGGTCAGCCAGACGCTGGAGGTCAGCGGAGATGTGACGGTGCCGGTGGTGCTGGAGCCCTCCGCCGCCTGGGACGGCCAGACCGTCACGGCGCCGGAGGCGGGCGACGGCACGGAGGCCAGCCCCTACGAGATCGAGAATGGCGAGCAGCTGGCGTGGCTGGCCCGGACGGTGAACGCAGGGAACGGCGGCACCAGGCTATACGCCGTCCTGACGGAGGACATCGACCTGGGCGACGGCGCTTGGACGCCTATCGGCGCAGATTTCCATGAGTTCACGGGCCGCTTTGACGGCCAGGGTCATACGGTGTCCCGCATGAAGGCGGAGGCCCGGTACGCGGGCCTGTTCGGCGTGGTGAAGGACGCGGAGATCCGCGGCGTGGTGGTGCAGGGCATCGCCGCCGGCACCGACAGCAGCAGCGGCGACGCGGCGGGCCTTGTGGCCCGCACCAAGGGCAGCACCGTGACCATCACGGAGTGCGGCAGCGAAGTGGCCGTCAGCGGCGGCGCCAACGGCGGCGGCATCCTGGGCAAGAACCACAGCGGCAGCACCGTGGTCACCATCAGCGCCTGCTACAACACCGGCGACATCAGCGGCAAGGAGCGGGCCGGCGGCATCAGCGGCGGCAACACCGGTAAGGTAAACATCAGCGACTGCTACAACACCGGCAGCATCAACGGCGGCAGCTATGCAGGCGGCGGTATCCGCGGCTATTACGGCGGCTTCGTGGGCACGGTGGCCAACTGCTACAACAGCGGCGCCGTTACCGGCACCAATACCGGCGCTATCGCCCCGGGCGCCAACAGCAGCATCAGCAACTGCTTCTATCTGGACAGCGGCACGGACGGCAACAGCGGCGCGGCGGCGCAGACCGCCCAGCAGATGCAGGAGCTGGCCATCAGCGACGCCTTTGAGCATGTGGCGGGCCGCAACGGCGGCATGCCGGTGCTGAAGTGGCAGAAGCTGGCACCGGTGGTCAAGGACCCCGTGCTGGCTCAGAACGTGGAGTTCGGGCTGGAGCAGGTGCATCTCACCAGTTCCTCCGCCATGGAGGTGGAGGACGGTGTGGGCATGCTGGCCTCCTCCCAGCTGACGTGGGACGCGGTGGACGGCGCGGAGGGGTATGTCATCACCCTGTGGCGGCAGACCGCAGAGCTTGTGGAGGGCGAGGACTACACCCAGATGGTGCTGGCCCGCGCCACGGCCTTCCCCGCCAACGGCACGGAGACCGACTATGACTGCGCCGCCGAGCTGGCGGAGCAGGGCGAGGGCGTGTACTACGCCACGGTGACGGCAGTGGTGGACGGCGCGTACACCGAGCCCTCTCTGGAGTACGTGGACGAGTATGTGGCGGGCTATCAGATGCCCTATGACCGCATGTCCACCGTCACCAATGTGAAGTGGGAGGGTACGGTCCTGCACTGGGACAAGAAGCCCTATTTCACGGCGGAGCAGATCTACACCATCCTGCTGTCCATTGTAGAGGACGATGGCAGCTATCGCACCCTGACCCCCGTGGAGGTGTCGGGAAATGCGGGCATGGCGGATCTGGGCAACACCTTCGCCGCCGGGCGGCGCTATGCTGCGCAGGTCATCGCCCACTCCGACGCGGACATCCTGGAGACAATGGGCCTGACGGACAGCCGCCCGTCCCAGGCGGTCATCTATGACGGCAGCGGCACGCCGGAGATACCGGACGACCACGACGATACGTGGGTCGCCATCACCTCCGCCCAACAGTGGATCGACCTGGCCAACGTGGAGGATATGCCCTCCGATCCCGCAGACAGCAGATCCGACAGCCAGCAGAAGGTGGAGTGGAGCAAGAAATACTATCTGGCCAACGATCTGGATTTCTCCCAGCTGTCGGCGGCCTATCAGACCAAGACCAAGTCCATCGGCAACACCACCAACCGGTTCAACGGCGTGCTGGACGGCAACGGATACGTCATCCGCGGCCTGACATTGAGCAACTATGACTCCGGCCTGTTCTGGTACGTGGGGGCCGGCGGCTATATCTACGATCTGAAGGTGGAGAACGCCAACGTGCTGTTCTCCGACAACGCGGCGGTGCTGGTACACAACAACTACGGCCTCATGGAGCAGTGCGCCGTGGTGAACACCAACATCACCGCCGACACCGGCGCGGTGCTGGGCGGCATGGTCAGCCGGAACTACGGCACCATCCGCGACAGCTATGTGGAGGGCGGTACGCTGACCTCCAACTCCGCTACCTCCACGGGCCACGCGGGCTTCGTGGGCGCCAACGAGGAGGGCGGCCTCATCGAGCGGTGCTGGACCTCCATGAGCGTCAGCACCCAGAGCGACTACGCCGGCGGCTTTGTGGGTCTGGGCTACGGCGGCACCATCCGCAACTGCTTCGCACTGGGGAACGTGTCGGGCCGCGGCTATTCCGGCGGCTTCGTGGGACGCTCCGTATTCCAGGGCAACGCCTATGAGAGCTGCTACGCTGCGGGTATCGTCACGGTGACGGGCGCAGAGGGCAACGGCTTCATCGGCGGCAACAAGCCGGACAGCGGCTTCCAGTACGACCAGTCTGAGGGCGTGTGGAACTGCTACTACAACAGCGAGAACACCGGCGCTCACGGTTACGGCGCGGAGCCGCGAACCGGCATGCAGATGCGGCTGGCGGACTTCGTGCGGGAGCTGGGCAGCGGCATCTGGACCCGCGACGACGCGGTGAACGGCGGCCTGCCCTATCTCACCACGGTGAAGGCGCCGGAGACGGCCAAAACCGCGGACATCACCGTACACGTGGCCGTGGTGACGTATGACAAGGAGACGTACACCTTCGACTTCGACCACAAGAGCGTGGTGGATGTCACCGTGGAGAGCACGGGCAACACCCGCGTGGTGGACGTGATGGACGCGGCTCAGGCGCAGGGCAAGCTGACGTACAGCTACTCCACCACCGCCACCTTCGGACGGTTCATCCACACCATCAACGGCCATGCAGTCAACGCGCCGGATGGCTGGATGTTCACCATCAACGACGCCCTGTCCAACGTCAGCGCCTCCACGGCGTCGGTGAAGGACGGCGACAGGGTGCTGTGGTTCGAGGGCACCACCGAGAACCAGTTCCAGGGTCCGCTGTGGGCGGAGCTGGACGGCAGCACCATCCAGTGGGAGACCATTTCCACCGTGGCGGAGCTTCAGGCGCTGGCGGCGTCCAAGGACCCCGCAGTGCTGGCGAAGAACTACAAGCTGGCCAGGGATCTGGACCTGTCGGGCGTGACGTTCTCCGGCATCGGCAGCGCGTCCGCGCCCTTTACGGGCATGTTTGACGGCCAGGGCCACACCGTGTCCCATGTGACGGTGAAGGGCGGCGACAACGCCGGATTCTTCAATGTGACGCTGGGCGCGGTCATCAAGAACCTGCATCTCAGCGATGTGAACGTCACCGGCGGCAGCCGCGTGGGCGGTCTGGTGGGCTGGGCCCGGGCAGAACTGGACCGTCAGGATATGGCGGGCAGCAAGGCCGGCCTTGCCGGCAGCTGCACCGTGTCCGGTACGGTCAGCGGCAGCCGCGCCGTGGGCGGTCTGGTGGGCCTGAACGAGGGCCGCAGCGATCAGGAGACCCTGTTCTCCGTGGCCAGCGCCGTGGATAAGTGTACCGCCGCCGTCAGCGTCTCCGGCAAGGAGAAGGTGGGCGGCCTGGTGGGCGAGAACAGCGGCAGCATCACCAGAAGTGCCGCGCAGGGCAGCGTCACCGCGCCGGATGGCGTGATGGTGGGCGGCTTTGCCGGCGACAACAGCGGCAGCATCTATGACAGCCATGCCGAAGGCGAGGTGCGGGGCAAGTCCTACACCGGCGGCTTTGTGGGTATCAGCGACGGCACGGTGAAGAATTGTTACAGCCTGGGCGGTGTCACCGGTACGGACTACACCGGCGGCTTCGCCGGAGGCATCAGTGCGGCGGAGAACGCTGTGGGCGCCGGGCTGGTGTCGGTGACGGGTACGTCCACCTACGGCTATACCGGCGGCTTCGCCGGACGGCTGGGCGGTACGCTGGCGGGTCTGGACAACCAGATCACCGTCAAGAATGTCTACGGAAACTGCATGAAGCCGGACGGCCAGTGGAAGGCCGCGGGCAACAGCTTTACCGGCAGCAGCGAGCAGGCCGCGGTGGAGGGCATGAAGCTGACCACGTGGCAGCAGGTGAACGACAAGCTCATGGAGCTGTTCGGCGTATCTCTGCCGTGGATCGTGGATGATACCGCCCTGATGGATTCCATCGCGGCTACCCTCACCGAGACCAAGGACGGCTGGAGCGCCATGGATATGGCGGCCTACGGCCAGCTGGCGGGTAAGACATATAAACTCACCGATGCGGCACGGCAGAACATCATGGATCTGCTGATCGCCGAGGCATCCGGTACGACGGACGCCGGCGCCAGAAGCCGCATCGAGCTGGTGCTGCGGGCGCTGGGCGTGGACAGCGCGGAGCTGTATCCCCAGGGCAGCAGCAAGGCCGTGAAGAACGGGGCGCTGCTGAAGGCCATGGATATGAGCGGCGTCACCGTGTGGGCGGCACCCTACGTGCTGCTGGCCAATATGCAGGGCGGCGTGAAGCTCACTGAGCAGCAGATCGAGACGCTGATCGCCACCATCGCGGCGGCGGAGTCCAACGGCATTCTGGGCAGCAGCTACGGCGGCGCGTATTACGCCGATCCCGATACCACGGGCGCGGCCATGGCGGCGCTGAGCGCCTACACCGATCGCAGCAGCGCCAAGACGCTGCTGGATAAGCTGGTGCAGGGCGCGGCGAACCATGTGGCCGGCGCGGGCTATTACAGCAACGCCAACAGCGACGCCATGCTCATCATCGGCTTCATCGCCGCGGGCGTGGATCCCGAGACGGTGCTGTGCGCCAGCGGCATCACGCTGGTGGAGGACATGCTGCGCTATGCCAATGACGCCAACAACGGCTTCCTGTACGCCGGTGAGGACAACGCACTGGCCACGGAGCAGGGCTTCCGGGCCCTGGTAGCGTTGGCGCAGTTCCGCGCCAACGGCGGCAAGGCGTACAATATCTATGATTTCAGCAAGACGGCGGTGAAGCCGGGCCACGCCACCGGCAGCGGTGAGCCGGATGTGCCGGTGAACCCGCCCGAGGAGAACGAGAATATTACCGTCACCGTGTCTATCCGCACGCCGGCGGGCATGTGGATGGACGGTAAGAGCGTCACCGTAAAGAAGGGCTCTACCGTGTACCACGCCTTTATCGAGGCGCTGAGGGACAGCGGCATCACCCAGTCCGGCGCGGCCAGCGGCTACGTCCGGTCCATGACCAAGGGAGGCGTCACCTACGGCGAGTTCACCCACGGCGACAACTCCGGCTGGCTGTACAAGGTCAACGGTGTGCTGCCCAATGTGGCGCTGACCCAGAAGAAGCTGGCCGACGGCGACGACATCCTGTGGTACTACACCACCGACTGGAAGCAGGATCCCGACGCCGGCGCCATGGCGGACCAGAGTCTGACGGCGGCGGATGTCATCAAGCTCATCGACGCCATCGGGGATGTGACGCTGGACAGCGGCAGCGCCATCGCAGCGGCACGGACGGCCTACAACAGGCTGCCGGCAGAGGAGAAGGCGCTGGTCACCAACTATGCGGTGCTGGTGGCGGCGGAGGAGACGTATGCCGCGCTGGTGAAGGCGCAGCAGGCGACCTCCGGTGTCAAGGAGAACACCGCGTGGCGCACCCAGTATGAGACGGCGCTGGACAAGGCAGGCGAGAACGACCTGACCTTCGGCAGCGAGTGGCTGGTCATCGCGCTGGCCCGCAGCGGCAGGACGGTGCCCGACAGCTACTACGACAGCGTGGTGAAGGCGGTGCAGGACGCGGGCGGCGAGCTCAGCGATAAGAAGTTCAGCGAGTACTCTCGCGTGATCCTGGCGCTGACGGCCATCGGCAAGGACCCTGCGGACGTGGGCGGCTATGATCTGCTGGCCAAGCTGGCAGACATGGACAAAGTGACGTATCAGGGCCTTAACGGCGCTATCTTCGCGCTGATCGCGCTGGACAGTGCCGGGTATGAGGTGCCCGCCGCGGCGGAGGGCGCCAACCAGACCTCCCGCGAGGCACTGGTGGCTTACATTCTGGACAAGCAGCTGTCCGATGGCGGCTGGGCTCTGTCCGGTGACAGCGCCGATCCCGATATGACCGCCATGGCGGTGCAGGCGCTGGCGGCGTACCGCGACGACGCGGCGGTACAGGCGGCGGTGGACAAGGCCGTGCAGACCCTGTCCGACATGCAGCTCTCTGACGGCGGTTACAGCAGCTGGGGCACGGTGAACAGCGAGTCCTGCGCCCAGGTCATCATCGCGCTGACCACGCTGGGCATCGATCCTGCCAAGGACAGCCGGTTCATCAAGTACGGCCTGAGCCTGCTGGATGCGCTGTGCGCCTACTATAAGGACGGCGGATTCTGCCACACGCGGGACGGCGCGGCGGACGATATCGCCACGGAGCAGGCACTGTGCGCCCTGACGGCCTATGCGCGGCTGCTGAACGGCCAGACGGCACTGTACGACATGACCGACCTGACCGCGGGCATCACGCCGGCGGAGCCGGATGCGCAGGAGCCTGCGGAGGAGCAGGAGCCTGCGGCGCAGAACGGCGCCGTGGTGTGGATCGTCGTGGCGGCGGCCGCAGCGGCGGCCGGTGCGGCGGTGATCGCAGCGTCCAAACGCAGAAAGAAAGAATAAGGACCCCGCTGGGCGGAAGCGTATGAAAAGCTCCCCCTGCCGGCATATGCCGGCAGGGGGAGCTTTTGCAGTTGATATAGCGCTTATTTCTCCTGTTCTGCGAGCTGGCGGAGGAGGATGTCCTCGGCGTAGCCGCAGGCACGCGCAACGGAACCAGCCTCGAAGGGATTTGCCAGATTCGCATAACGCAGGGTTTCCAGATAACTGCGGCTGCCGCCGGTCTTGCAGAGCTTCAGATAGTCCTGCCAGGCCGCCGCCTTATCCTCGGCGTATTTCTTCTTGAACTCCATGGCGCCCATGGTGGTGAGCGTATAGTTGATGTAATAGAACGGGTAGAGGTAGATGTGCAGCTTGTGATACCAGTAGCCGCCGCGCTCCATGAAGGCGTCATTGCCGTACCTGCGCCAGGGCATGTACTTCTCCTCCAGCAGGCGCCACTGGTACGTCCGCTCCTTGGGCGTCAGCTGGGGATCGGCGTAGCAGATGTGCTGGAACTCGTCCACAGCCACGCCGAAGGGCACAAAGGTCAGCGCCTCCTGCAAATGGGCAAAGCGGAACTTGTCCGCCTGATCGCCGAAGAACCACTGGGCATAGGGGTAGGCGAACTGCTCCATGGACATGGAGTGGATCTCCGCGATGTCGGTGGTCTCACTGTAATAGTCCGAGATGGGCTGGCTGCGCATGGCCATGTAGCCGGCGAAGGCGTGGCCCAGCTCGTGGGTCAGGACCTGCATGTCGAAGATCGTGTGGTTGAAGCAGGAGAACACGAAGGGGGCCTTCAGGCTGGGCAGGCTGGTCATGTAGCCGGTGGAGGCCTTGCCGGGCTTGTTCTCCAGGTCCATCAGCTGGTGGTCGATCATGAAGTCGATAAACTCGCCGGTCTCGGGGCTGATCTCGTGGTACATCTTCCGGGCGGTCTCAACCATGAATCCTGCATCGCCGGCGGGCTCGGCGTTGCCGTCGGGGAACACCATTTTCTCATCGTGCCACATGACATGGTCGATGCCAAGACGCTTGGCCTGCGCGTCATAGAGCTTCTGACACAGCGGAACGAGGACGGTGCGTACCTGCTCGCGGAAGGAGGCCACCTCCTTCTCACCGTAGTCGGTGCGGCCCTGCTCCAGGTAGCCCAGGGGAATGTAGTTTTCATAGCCCAGGTTTTTGCCCATCTGGTTGCGGATGCGGATCAGCTCGTCCCAGATCTCCTCCAGACGGGGCTCGTTGGCCTCGTAGAACGCGGAGTACGCCTTGACCGCGGCGGCGCGGACGGCGCGGTCGGGGTGCTCGAAGTACTTCTGCACGCCGTAGAGATTCAGGGTCTTGCCGTCGAAGGGGATCTCGGCGGCGGCCATGATCTTCTGATACTCGTTGGTCAGGCGGGACTCCTGCTGGCGCAGGGGGACGTTGGCCTCGCAGAACTGCTTTTTCTGCAGGTCGATGGCGACGAAATACTGTTTGCCGAACTCCCGCTCGATGTCGGGGCGGAAGGGGCTGGAGGCGATGGCCTCGCTCAGCGCCACCTCGGCGGCGCCCAGGGTGGGCAGGGTGTCCTGCAGGTAGTGGATCTCCGCTTCATAGAAGGCGTCACGGGTGTCCAGAGTGTGGCGGATGTGGGCGATGGCGCACTGGGTGGACAGCTCACCGTTGGCGCGGTCCATCTCAAAGAGCAGCGCACGCAGCGCATCGAAGCTCTCCGCCTGCTCCACGGCGTCCTGCCACCGGGCCAGCTGGGTGCGGCGGGCCTCCAGATCGGGGCGCTGATAGGGTAAGGTCGAAAATTTGTAATTCTCCATGGGGTCCGTTCCTCCTCGCGGTCTTCGAAAGAAATCCTGCAAAGCTGCAATATGTATATTATTATGACTGCGCCGGAGGATGTCAAGGGGCGATTTGCGGGGGCTGTTAAATACCATCAAAAAATGTGCATCTGTCGTGGTTTTTGCCGTTTATGAAGATAATGCGTTAAAAAATGTTGCTTCTGCGCGATTCCCGTGGTAAAATGATAATTAACCGATCTGGACGATCATCATTCCTTCCGGCAGCCGGATACAAATTTTGCACCTGATGCATCGGTCAGATGAGAGACGTAAGCAGCCAAATGAGCAAGAAAGAGAAGTGAAGAGCAGGCAGTCGAGTGGGCAAGAAGGAGAAGTGAGATGAACAACAGCAGTTTGAAAAAACGGCTCCTGTCGGTGGCGATGGCGGCGGTGATGGTATTTTCCCTGCTGCCCGCCACGGCGTGGGCGGCGATGGCGGAGAACCTGCCCGCCGCGTCCGGCCAGATACGGACGGAGCAGAAGCGGGGCGGCAGCGACACCTACACCGTGACACGGGACGTCAAAAGCGTCGCGGCGGCGCAGACAGGCGCGGTGAAGAAGGTCACCTGCCTTGACCTGACCACGGGAGAGGATCAGGTCTCCCTGGATGCCGACGGCGGATACCGATGGGTCGCCGGCGCGAACTATTTGTATCTGTACAAGGTGCAGATCGAGGCCGAGGGCTCCAATGCGCTATCCTGCCGGCCGGCGCCACCGTGGATGTGGTGGGCAAGTGCAGCATCACAGGCGGCGGCGCCAACGAGTGCGCCGTGTGGTCTAAGGGCGATGTGACGGTGGGGCTGGGGCAGGACGCCGCGCTGACTGTCAACGGTCTGGGCTGGCGCGCGGAAGGTAATTTGACCGTTGCGCATGCATATGATGCGTACACGGGCGGCGAGCTGACCGTCAACTACAACGGTACCAGCTCTGACAACGGCACCAGCGGCGCGGCCATTTACATGGGCAGCAATACGCTGCGCGTGGAGCAGGGCGCGAGGGTGACGGCCAACGGCAGCGGCATCGGCAACGTAAAGGCCAAGGACAGCTGCGGCGTGAAGGGCGCTGTCTATGTGGACGGCGGCGCGGAGCTGGTCGCGGACGGCGGCAGCGCCGGAAGCGCCGGCATCAGCTACGGCATCTTCGGCGACGTGACCGTGAAGAACGGCACCGTCACCGCCAACGGCGGCAGCGGCCTCCAGAGCTACGGTGTGTCCGGCAACAGCGTGAGCGTCTCCGACGGCGGCGTGCTGAACGCCAACGGCGGCACGGCGGTGCAGGATCTCAATTCCAGCATCAAGCCCATCAGCGGCGGTATCTATCTGGGCAATAACGCGGTCATTGAAAATGCCGAGGTGAACGCCAGCGGCGGTGTGGCTCCCTGCGGCAACAGCTTTGCCAGCGTCGGCCTGCAGATGACCAGCCGCAGTGAGGTGAGGGTCAACAGCGGCGGCGTGCTGAACGCCAACGGCGGCCAGCTGACAAACGGGTCCTCCGCCAATGAGACCAACGGCTTCAGCGCCGGTATCAATATGATGGACGCCGGCGAGGCGAATCTGTTCGTCAACGGCACGGGCCGCGTGACCGCTATCGGCAATCCCGAGCGGCTGGACGGTGGGACGGTCATAAGCTACGGCGTCAACCATACGGACATGGGCGAGCTCACCATCGAGCTCAGCGGAGTCGCCAGCTTCAAGGCTGCCGGCGGCACCGCTGCCAGCCGTGCGGCGTTCACACCGGACACGGTGTCCATCAAGGGCAGCGAGGCCTATCGGGACTTTGACAACGTGACCGATGGATACAAGTTCCTCAACAGCACCTATGTCAGGAATGACGTTCCGGCGCAGAGTCTGGAGGTCACCGTCTGCGACCACAGAGCGGGCGTTACCAACGGCAAGTGCAACAACTGCGGCGCGGAGGTGGCGGCGGCAACGGTGACGGACGCCGCCGGTGTGACCACCGGCTATGGGACCTTCGAGGAAGCCGTCAACGCGGCGGCGCGTCTGGACGGCAGCACCGTGAGGATGCTGGCGGATGCGGCGGTGGAAGCGAACTACACCATCGCGGAGGGCACCTTTACCATCGACTTCAACGGCAGGAAGCTGACGGTGGCTGAGAACAACTTCTTCGCGGCACAGACCGCCGAGGTGACCCTGACGGACAGCGCGCCCATCAAGGTGGGGCAGCCGTGCGTGCCCAATGCCGCAGAGGGCGGCAGGATCATCGTCGAGAGCGGCAAATTCGGCGGCGGCATCGTGCAGCATGACGACGGCACGCTGCTGCTCAACGGCGGCTACTTCGGCATGATCACCCTGATGGATCCGAATGAGAATGTGATGGATCTGCTGGGCGAGGGCAAAGCGTACCGGTCGGTGATGGGCACAGATGCCTGGCAGGATGACGGCAATGCGGATACGACGTCCGCGCCCGGCCAGAAGCGGCTGCATGAGGTCGAGGTGGTGGATGCACCCCTGCGCATCATCCAGCAGACACCGGCGAGCGGCACACTGACCATCTACGAGACCTCGCCCGCTATTCCCAGCCTGAAGGTAACGGCGGCGTATGACAGTGCCATGAGCTGGGTATTCGACGCCAAGCTCTATTACCGCGCCAGCGCCATCGATGGGTGGTCGACAGCGGATGCGCCTAAGGTCAGCAGCGACGGGAACGGCACCGTTACGGTAAGCAGCAATACCACGCTGAAAACCGGCCAGTACCAGCTCCAGCTGACGTTCCACGGCTATCGGGCGGAGTCCCGGGTCTTCAACGTGACGCTGGAGCCCTGCGGCCACCCCGACATCGATGCGAACGGAAAATGCGGCACCTGCCAGTACCAGTTCGTGGCTACCCTGACCGACGCGGCGGGCGAGGTCACCGGATACGACACGCTCAACGGGGCGCTGGCCGAGGTCAAGGCCCTCTCTGCCGACGCGCAGAACGCCAGCCGCTACACCGTCAGGCTGCATCGGGATGTGACGGAGGATGTGCGCATCACCGGCGGCAAGTTTACGCTGGATCTCAACGGCAAGACGGCCACCGTGCCCAGCGGCCTGGCCATCAGCGGCACGACCGATATCGGCATCCAGAACGGCAGGCTGGTATCTGATGTGACCGTCAGCGGTGCATCGCTGACCGTCAGCGCTGCGGAGGGGCTGGGCAGGATCACGCTGCAGGGCAGCGCCAACGTGCAATTCTATCCCGACGCCAGCGCGTCGGCCTTCAAGGTGGAGAGCGCCAACGCACTGCTGATCATGAACGGCGGTACCGTGGGAACCATCGATATGACGGGCGGTGAGGTCCGTGTCCATTTCAACGCGAAAGTCACCGGCCAGGTCAATGCGGATGGCGGCGAGCTGAGCGTGCGGGAAGCTCCCGTCTTTGATGGGAGCGTCCGCATCGGGGACGGCGCCAGGATGACGGTCGTTCCCAATTCCACGGCCAAATTCAACGGACCGCTGGAATTTGCGGAGGAGGCCGTCGGCGAGCTGGCAGGAGGTACATACAAAAAGCTTGGCATCGCCGCCGGCCGCACGCTGAGCGAGCTGCTGAAGAGCGGTTATGTCTATTACAGGGCCGACATAAGCGAGTTCATTCAGGGGAAAACCGACAATTTGACCAACGTCAAGGTCATCAGTCACGCCCACAGCATCCGCGGCGACGGCACCTGCGCCTGCGGCGAGAGCTTCACGGCCTCCGTCAGCAGCGGCGCCAGCGTTGACTGGTACAAGACACTGAGCGAGGCGCTGGCCGCAGTCAAGACCCTCTCTGCCGGCGTGCAGGACGCCGCCCTGTATACCGTCAGGCTGTATCAGGACGCGGCGGAGGATGTAAGCATCGACGGCGGCAAGTTCACGCTGGACCTCAACGGCCATAAGGCCGGCAATACCGCCTTCACAGCCGGCGGCAGCGCGGCGGTGATCCTTTCGGGCGGCGAGGTATCCTGCAATATGCAGGTCAGGGACACGGCGGACCTGACCGTCAACGGCACAGTGCTGCGCGATGTGGAGCTGTACGGCAGCGCTAAGCTGACCGCCAACGGTACGGCCATGGGGCATCTCCAGACCAGGGACGGCACTCCGGCGGCGGAGGTGACCGGCGGCACGATAAGCCGTATAACGATGCAAGCCGGTACGGTCGGACTGACCGGCAGCGTCACCGTTGAAAATCAGACCGAAGTGCTCAGCGGCGGTGTGCTCACCGTGACTGCACAGAGCGGCGAGCCTGAGTTCCGAAATGCGGTTACAATCGGGGACGGCGGCAAGCTGGTGGCCTCTGCCGGTAAGTTCCGCAGCAACGTGGAATTTGGTATCGGCGCGAAGGGTGAGCTGTCCGGCGGCGAGTATGGCGGTCTCGAGTGCGGCGGCGACCAGCTGCTGAAGGATATGCTGAAGACCGACTATGCCTACTTTGGGATCGAGCATCTGGAAAACGGTTATGTGAACAGCCTGATGAGCCAGGGCTACACGGTGAGACCCCATTCCAACCACAGCTATGAATGGGACACCGCTACCCATGAGAAGAAGTGCGGCTGCGGCGACGTCAGCGAAACGGACACTGCCGCGCCGGTGATCGGTTTCCTGAACGGCGCGGCGCTCAAGACCGAGAACGGACGGCAGGTCATGGACATGACGGACAACGTGATCTACACCGTGACAGACGCCAATGAGGTAAAGGTGACCGTGTCCTACGGCAGCGGCACAGCCGCAGAGGTGCGCCCCGACGCGGGCGGCCGGTATGAGCTGCCCTTGAGTGAGGGCGATGGCAAGCCGGTGACCATCACCGCCGCCGACGAAGCGGGCAACGTGGCCACCGTGACGTTCACCCTCTACCGTCTGGTGGATATGCGCATTTCCAGCCATGTGGGCGTGGCCGTGGAGGAGGCGGACCTGACAAGGACGGTGCGCAGCGGCCAGACCTACACCCTCCGCGTCACCATGCTGCCGGGCTACACCGGCGAGGACGGCCTGGAGCTGGAGCAGGGTGCGCTGACCACAAAGCAGCGATTTACCGGCAGCGACGCCGCCGGCTATACCGTTCAGGTGACGGCAGACTTCAACAACAGCCTGCTGCGCATCGTGGGCGCATACGACAACACGCCGCCCACGGCGGAGATCACCATCCGGAACAGCAGCTTCAGGAACTTCCTGAACCGTATTTCCTTCGGCCTGTTCTTCAAGGAGACACAGACGGTCAGCGTCACCGCCGCCGATGTGGGCGCGGGGCTGGACAAGGCGGAGTACCTGCTGAGCGGCACGGCTTTTACCAAGGAAGCCGACGCCGGAGCCGCCGACGGCTGGACGGCGCTGACGCTGGACACCGACGGCAGGGGCAGCTTTACCGTGGCTCCCAACAGCAAGGGCTTCCTCTATGTGAAGGCCATCGACCGGGAGGGCAACGTTACCGTGGTCAATGCCGACGGCATGGTGGTCTACACCGACGCGGAGCAGATCACGGAGCGCGTCAGCTTCGCTGAAGCCTCCGCGGACGACTGCGTATTCCGTGTGAAGGACAACGGCAGCACGGTGAGAAGCATCACCATGGGCAGCAGAGCGCTGGTAAGGGATACGGAGTATCGGATCGGCGCATCCGCCAACGGCCAGCTGGCCATCACCCTGACCAACAGCTTCCTGACGGCGCTGACGGCGGGCAGCTACACCCTGACCGTGTCCTATGACCCCTTGGGCGAGACCTATGTCTCCGGCGGCGACAATCAGGCGCCGGCCTCCACCACCGTGGTGCTGACCGTGGGCAGGTCCACGGTGGACGCTGACATCGCCTCCATGGACAAGATCTATGACAGCGAGCCTGTGACGCCCTCCGCCAATACGGAGAGCGACGGCGTCATGACATGGGAGTTCAAGCCCGACGGCGCGGACCCCGGCGCCTATACCACCGCAGCGCCCGAGGACGCCGGTACCTACAACGTGCGGCTGACCGTGGCGGAGACGGAGCACTACGACCGCATTGAAAAGACGGGGATCTTTACCATCACTCCGAAGGAGATCCAGCTCCACACTCCTGCACTGGAGGACAAGACCTACGACGGCAGCACGGCCATCGTGTGCATGTACTATTATCCCGAGCGGGCCATGGAGGGCAAGATCAGCGGCGACGACCTGTCCGTGGTGATGGGGCAGGCCAAGGCGGACAGTCCCGACGTGGGCAGAAGGACCGTGACCTTCACGGGCTTCGCTCTGGCGGGCAGCGACGCGGCCAACTATCGTCTGACTGCGCAGCCCATTTCCGGCAGCGCCGCCATCACGGCGCGTCCGCTGAGTATCGGCAGTCTGACCGTCCGCGACAAGCTCTATGACGGGCTCAACACTGCCGCCATCGAGGGCACGCCCACGCTGGTGAATCTGGCGGACGGCGAGACACTGATGCTCCGCTGCGGCACGCCGACCTTCGACACGGTGGCTGCGGGCGATAACATTCCCGTCAGCTTTACCGAGTTTACCATCGCCGACAGCGCCAACGGCAAAGCCGGCAATTACAGCCTGACCCAGCCCACCGGCATCACCGCCAGCATCAAGGCGTATACCGCCACCGGCGCGGAGTATACCGCCAGCACCGGCCAGTGGACGAATCAGGACTTCATGGTGACGGCGGCGGACGGCTGGCAGGTGTCCGGCACCAATACCGCCAACGGCGATTGGCGCGGCAGCCTGACCCGCTCCGATGAGACGGGCACCGGCAGCCTGACCTTCTATGTGAAGAACACGGCGGACGGTTATATCTCCGAGTCCGTCACCCTCACCTACAAGATCGACAAGACCGATCCCACCGGCGAGATCCGCATCGACCAGCGCAACGCGTGGCAGAGCTTCTGGAATACCATCAGCTTTGACCTGTTCTACAAGAGCCGGCAGACCGTGACGCTGACGGCGGCGGACGAGGCCAGCGGTGTGACGGCCATCGAGTACCTGCTCAGTGAGGAGGACTATACCGCGGCGCAGCTGGACGGCATGACCCTCCAGCCCTACACTGCGCCTGTGGCCATCACCCCCAATGACAGGCTCATCGCCTATGCACGGATCACCGATGCGGCGGGCAACGTCACCTATCTGCGGTCCGACGGCGTGGTGCTGGATGCCGCCGCGCCGGTCATCGCCGGTGTGGACGACGGCGCGGTCTACTGCGGCAGCGTGACCTTCACCGTCACCGATGCGTATCTGGATACCGTCACCGTGGACGGCACAGCGGCTGTCAGCGCCCCCGGCCGCGCCGCGGGGAGTACCTATATCATTGAGGCGGACAGCCAGCTCCACACCATTGTGGCCACCGATCGGGCCGGCAACAGCACCCAGGTGCAGATCACGGTCAACAACGGCCACACTGTGGGCACTCCCGCCTCCTGCAAGGCTCCTGCGGTGTGCAGGTATTGCGGCGAAAGCTTCGGCGATCCGGCACCCGGGAACCACGGCGGCCTGCTGCGCCGCGTGGAGAAGGTCAACGCCACCTCCACCGCCGACGGCAACATCGAATACTGGTACTGCTCCGGCTGCGGCAAGTATTATCTGGACGCCGCTGCCGGCAGAGAGATCACCCGTGGGGACACCATCCTGCCCGCCATCGGTCTGCGCATCGTGGGCGATGTGAGGGTATGGAGACCCGGCGACAAGACACTGGGCGTTACCTTCCGCCAGGAGTATGGCGACTTCACCGTGCAGATCGACGGCGTGACGGTGGACCCCGCCAACTACGAGGTGACGGCTGATCCCGATGGCGGCAGGCTGATCGTCACGTTCCGCGCACAGTTCCTGCGCACGCTGGCCTTCGGCGAGCGCACCATCACCATCGTCTCCGACGACGGCAGCGCCTCCGTCTCCTTCCGACGGGACAGCGCCCGGGCCGTTACCTCCGGCGGTAAGGACGGCGGTAAGGCCGGCGTGACCAGCGCCGCTACCGGCGACGGCTTCCCCATGGGCGGCATGGCCGCGGCGCTGCTGGTCAGCGGCAGTGCTCTGGTGATGCTCACCACCCGCGCCAGACGGAAGGAAGAGGAATAACCCATTCCCTCCCGCGGAGAAAATCGGATAACATGCCGGCAGGGCGGGGTAAAATCCCCCGCCCTGCCGGCATAGCCCATATCAACGCCTCTCATTTCGTCAAAGCGGCATCGGAATCCGGGCGATCTCAATAACTGCTATGATGGCAATGATAAAGGCGGCAATTCCGATAACTACGGCGCTCCGCTTGCTGAGCTTTTTCCTTTTTGCCCTGCATATCAGCATAGCACCGACCACACAAACAGCCGCCGCTATCAATGCGATGCCCAGCGTTTCCCACAGCCAGGAAAGTTCATATATGATCTTCATTCGTTCACCTATCCCTTTTGCCCATGCCCGCATAGCTCGGTTTGCCGTCTATACCGACCATGGCTTATTTCAACAGCTCCGACAATACCTGAAACAGCTTTTGAATATCCAGCGGTTTGGCAATATGGCCGTTCATGCCGGCATGCAATGCGTTTTTCCGATCATCCTCGAACGCATTGGCGGTCATGGCCACAATGGGGAGCGCCGCCTTCTTCGCATCCGGAAGCGCACGGATCCGGCGGGTCGCTTCATAACCATCCATCTCCGGCATCTGAATATCCATTAGGATCAGATCATACCGGTCGGCAGAGGCCGCTTCGACCTTTTCAACGGCAATCTTTCCGTTTTCCGCGGTATCTACCTCAAAGCCCGCTTCTTTAAGAAGCGTTGACGCGATCTCCAGATTCAGCTCGTTATCCTCGACCACCAGAAGCTTCTTCCCGGTAAAGGCGGAAGCTTTTGCGGCGGGCGGCGTCTGTCCTGTTTTCGCCTCGCCGATGGGGAAGCGCAGAGAAATGGTAAATTCCGAGCCCTTTCCCTGTTCGCTTTTCACCGTGATCCTGCCGCCCATCATATCCACCAGACTTTTCGTGATGGCCATGCCGAGCCCCGTGCCCTGTATCTTACTGACGGTGGAGGTCCTTTCTCTGGCAAACTGCTCAAAAATGTGCTTTTGGAACTCCTCGCTCATGCCGATGCCGTTATCCTTGATGTGGAATTCAAAATCGGCATAGCCCGCCGGAGCCGTATCCTTCTGCACGATCCACAGGCCGATCTGCCCGCCGTCCGGCGTGAACTTCACGGCGTTTGCCAGAACATTGATCAGGATCTGTTCAAGCCGCAGCGGATCGGCAATGACATCCTCATTTTCCACGCCAACGGTATCGAGGGTAAGGGAGAGATCCTTTTTGGAAACAACGGCCTGTATGATATCCCTGAGCTCATGCACCAGCTCCGGCAGATGCACCGGCTTTGCTTCCAGCGTGACCTTTCCGCTCTCAATGCGGCTCATATCCAGCACATCGTTGATAAGGGACAGAAGATGCTGGCTGGAAACGGATATCTTTTTCAGATAGTCCTCTACCTGACCGCGGTCGTCGATGTGCGTCTGCGCCAGCGCGGTGAAGCCGATGATGGCATTCATGGGCGTTCGGATGTCGTGGGACATATTAAACAGGAACTCCCGCTTGGCGAGATTGGCCTTGGTTTCACGCTGAACGGCAAGCTGGAGTGCGATGTTTTTCTGTTCGAGAGACTTCCTGTATTCTTGCTCAGAGTGCTCCTGCTGTATAAAGAAATCCCTTGCGGAGTTCCAGCGGAAGACCTGCACAAGCGCCAGGATCAGGATATACATGACCAGCGTGATCACCAGATTCATCACGGTGAGGGTATAGACCTGACGGGCGGGAACATAGGCATAGAGGTAATAGTCCTGTCCGTGGCCATACATTCCATAGCACTGCTCGATGCCCTTCGGCGCGTATACGCGGATCAGCTTATCCGCATGGCCGCTTCTCCGGATCGACATGAGCCGTTCATTTTCAAAGATGTTCGTACCGATCAGAGTGGGATCGTTGGAGGCCGCTACCCGGTTATCCTCCGCTACCAGAAGAGTCCCCATGGAGCTGACCTCATAGCCATCTAACAGGTCCTGAATGGACAGAACGGATTTTTCTGAAAACTCTGCCGGGATATAGCGATAGGCCAGCACCACACCCGTGCCGTCAGCGCAGCTGTGGACGGCAACATTGACAAAATTGCCCCCGCCCAGCTCCACACGCTTGACATAGGTCTTCTGCGGGTAGTCGATGACGCTGAGGATCGGCTCCAATTTGATGCCGGACTGAAGCTGCGCGTAGCCGGTGCCATTCTCCGTGTACTCGCATACCAGATCGCCCTGCGCGTCCAGCACAGAAATGCCCGTAAGCCACAGCATTCTGGCGTACTCCGACAGCGCCGCCTCATCGCAGTCGAGGGAGAGATCCTCCAGCGCGCTGATGGCGGCAGCCTCACGCACAAGGCTTTTCGCAACGGCAGTATCGTTGTACTTCGTATAGTCGGCGGACTGCGCCTTGATAAATTCCATTACTCCCGTCAGCCGCTGCTCGCAATTCTGAATATCCGCCCGCCTGGAAAGCGCGAAAACGACTCCAAAGAGGGAAATCCCCACAGCAATGCAGACGAGCCAGAATTTTTTGCCGAAAATAGTCTGCAAATGATTACTGTTCAAGGTATTCCACCTCCAGATAGGTCTCGGGATGCTCCAGATATCTGCCGATGATCTCCTGCATGGTCCCATCCTGACGCATCTGCGCAAAGGTGTCCGTCAGCTGCTGCGCAAGACCGCGGTTATCGTTGACGGAAAAGGCCGCGCCGATTCCGGTGATCAGCAGCGGCTCCTCCAGAATACGGAAGTCCGCGCCGTAATCCGCCATATACTGCAAAATGGCTGTTTCGTGGGCGGCAATGGCATCCACATAGCCGCAGTCCAGCGTCGCATACTGTATGCCCCGATCTTCCAGACTGATAATATCCTCGAATCGAGGGATATCCGGCTCTCCGCTTTCCAAAAAGATCTCCTCCGGCTTGCCGGTGGACTGTACGGCAATGGTCTTGCCATTCAAGTCGCTCATGGCGTAAATGTCGCTTGCTGCATTGACGGCGATGACCTGCCGGCTGACCATGTAGGGACCGGCCCATTGGTAATCCTGCTCACGCCCGTCCATGGAGAAGCAGCCCCAAATGCAGTCGATCTCCCCGCTATCCAGCAGCGCCCTTTTCTGCTCCCAGTCGATGGTCGTAAACACCGCCTGATAGCCCATCCGCCGGAAAGCTTCGGCTGCGATCTCCACATCGATACCGGTTGGATCGCCGTTATTGTCCAGATAGACGAAGGGCGGATAGGTGTCGCTGCCGATGGTGATCTGCGGCAGCGACGACACATCCGGCTGCCCTGCTGTCTGCGCCGCGCAGCCGCAGAGCGCTCCGGTCACAAGCAGAACGGACAGAATAAGTAAAATAAGTGTTTTGGTGTGTTTCATCAGTACGATTCCCTCAATTTCCGCCTTCGATCATTTGCATAAGTTATTATACATTGATTCCGGCAAATAGCAATATTCAGTGTGCCGTTTACGCGATATTGCTGTGGCCATCGCCGCGGAATTTCTCCGATTCGGCGAAAAAGGGTTCGAGCTATTTCGAAAATGCGTTGAAATTTGCGGATAAAGCGACTATAATGGCGGGACGGATCGTTGTTTATAGATCTATAAAACGGAACGGCGGCGCATTTGCGGGAAAAGCCGGAGAAAAAGAAGGAGCTGTGCGCGGAATAAAGGCGCAGGCTGCTGCTCCGGCATGGTATCCCGCCTTGCCGGCATCGGATACCGTACGACGCGTTGGGGAAAGGCAAAGAGTACTATGAAGCAAAATGACAAGGGATTTACCTTGATGGAGTTATTGATCGTGATCGCGATCATTTCCGTACTGGTCGCCATCGCGATCCCGATGTTTTCCTCTCAACTGGAAAAGAGCCGGGAAGTGACAGACCTCGCCAATGTGCGCGCCGCGTATGCGCAGGTCTCCACAGAGGCTATGTTGGGAGACACCGATACTGCGGTCACAGTCAAGTTGAAGCAAAAAAAGGCCGACTGGCAGTCGGTAGACCCTGTAAACATCGGCGGCATCGTTCACTCCAGAGGGCAGGGCGACACGGACAACTGGATAGGCGTGGCCACGCCGGGAGGAAGCTGTGTCGTTTCTTACGATGAGAGCTGCGGCGTGGTGCTCACATGGAGCGGCACGGCAGGACCGTCCAAGCCGGATTACCCATTTGATACCAGCATAAGGGATTATTTTTCGCCGTTACTGTATGCGACGGATTTTTGGAAAACGGGCATGCTTGCCGAAAATAAGAACTTTGAACTGGACTCCCGCTGCCCGAACTCAGCCTATATCCCGGGCATTGAAGCTGAGCTTGCAAAGATGAATAACAGCCTTCTGCAGCAGGGAGACTGCACCTGGGCCTTTTTGGGAGATGGGCGCGAGGGGCAGAATGCAAAGCGTTACCTTTTCTGGACTTCTTTCAACACAAACAAGGTCGGCGCCGGAAAGCAGATCCCTGTACTCATTCAAACCGGTGACGGAAAATACTATGTTTCCGAAACCACGACGGGTCAGCGAACAGATAAAACAGGAGTCGGTTATGTTGCGATCTCAAAAAGTCTCTTCGTGAATCAGTACACCGACCAGTATAAGAAGGTTTTGGATGCCGGCACGGAGTATCTCACACTGGAAGATGCCTACGATGCATACATAACGGCCCTGAACAATGCAAAATACGACGAGGTTCGTGAAAGCTCAAGAGGGTAAGGCTGCAAAAAGTCAGCGTCCTCTTTACTGCGCGGCCCGTTATCAAGGAAAACCGCAGATCCGACAGAATTGCCGGGTCTGCGGTTTGTCTGTGTTCAGATTTGCGGTCTTGATTTCTTTCAAAAACGTTTTCAGCACAGGACCTCCACCTGCTCCACGCCATACCGGCGGAATAGCGCCAGAGCTTCCCGGCCAATTCGCTCACCGGACACCGCGATGGGGATCGCAGGCGGACATCCGACGGTAGGCGCACCGCAGACCCGTCCCAGCGACTGCGCCGCCGGTATGGTCTCCCGCGGGGCAAGCAGTGCCTCCCGCACGGAGCATACCCGCTCCCCGCGGGCCGGCGGAAGCGTCGGCTGCGGCACATAAACGGCATCGTTTGTTCCAAAAGCATGGAGGATCCGTTCAATATCCGCGGCACGATTCTCCGGCGTCAGCATCAGCACCAGAAAGTCCAGATCGGCGTATTCACATTCTACGCCATTCTCCCGCAGACGGTCTGCCAGCTGTCCGCCGGTCATACCGGATGGCGCCTTGATAGTCAGGCGCAGCGGGTCCGACGGCTCTATCTGCCATCCGGCAGCTGTCAGCGCCTTCCGCGCTTCGTCCAGACACCCGCACATCTCCCGCAGGCGTTCCCGGTACCCATCCGACAGATAGCGGTTGCACAGATCCAGCGACGCCAGAGTCAGATAGGACGGGCTGGTAGAGCCAAACATGGCCATCGCCGTTTTTGCGTTCTCCCGCAGAGACGCCGGCGCTGCACGGCTGATGTGCAGGTACGCGCCGCCGGTCAGCACCGGCAGCGTCTTGTGCGCCGAATCGCAGCACAGAGCTGCACCCAGATCCAGCGGGTGGCGGGATGGCGCCAGAAACCGCAGATAGGCGCCGTGGGCGTTATCCACCGCCAGCAGTGTGCTGTGCTTCCGGCACACCTCCGCCAGAGCGGAAATGTCCGCCATGCCGCCCAGATAGTCCGGACTGGTGAGATAGACCGCCGCAGGCGGCGCAGGCAGCTCCGTCAGCGTCCGCTCCAATGCGTCCGGCGACACGGGACAGCTGCAGAGAGATGTGCTTTGCTCCGGCCACAGCCAGACGATCTCAAAATCCAACAGGGCCGCCGCGTACAGGAACGCACGGTGTACGTTCCGGGCGGCCACGATCGTCCGAGATCCGTTTCCGCAGATCAGGGCCAGATACAGCATCGCCCGGATACACTGGCTGGATCCCTCCGTGGAGTACACCGTCCGTCCGGAGCCGAACAGCTCTCCCGCACAGGACTCACTGCGCCGGATGATGCCGTCCGCTTCATACAGACTGTCTGCACCCCGAATCTCGGTGATATCCATCGCCTCACAGCCCAGAAGGGATTTCCCCTTGTGACCGGGCACATGCGCACGGACCATCCCGGAATCCGCATACCGCCGGACAAAATCGGCAATGGGCGTTTCCATCAGCTGTTGGCCGTGGAGGAATCCTCCGCCACCTTCATCATGATGGCACATTCTATACGCTTACGGAACAATTCGCAGCCTGCCTCGTAGACGCCGCGGATCGAGCCCGTAGCGTGGAAGGCGTTGGCCGCACAGCCGCCGGAGCAGTAGAATCTCGCCCAGCAGTCATTGCACTCAGGACGGGCGTAGGCATTGCAGGAGCGGAATTCCTCCCGCAGGGCCGTATTGGTCACGCCGTTCCAGATGTCGCCCAGCTTGTAGGCTTCCTCGCCCACGAACTGATGGCAGGGATACAGGTCGCCCCACGGCGTTACGGCCATATACTCCGTGCCGGAGCCGCAGCCGGAGATCCGCTTATAAATGCAGGGGCCGCCCGTCAGATCCAGCATATAGTGGTAGAAGGTGATAGGCTTGCCTTCCTTTTCCCGACGCAGCATATCCCTGGCCAGCAGCTCGTACTGATCCTTCACGATCTCCAGATCCTCCGCCGTCAGCGCGGCGGGGTCCTCCGGCGCGCACACCACCGGTTCCATGCTCAGCTCGGTGAAGCCCAGATCCGCCATGTGGAACAGGTCCTTCGTGAAGTCCGGATTGGCATGGGTAAAGGTGCCGCGCATGTAATAGTTCTTGTTGCCTCTGGCCGCTACCAGCTTCTGAAACTTGGGCACGATGCGCTCATAGCTGCCGTTGCCTGCATAGTCCACCCGCAGCCGGTCATGGATCTCCTTGCGGCCATCAAGCGACAGCACCACATTGCTCATTTCACGGTTGGCGAAGTCGATCACGTCATCATCGATGAGCATCCCGTTGGTGGTCAGCGTAAAACGGAAATTTTTGCCCCGCTCCTTTTCCACGCTGCGGGCATACTCCACCAGCTGCTTCACCACGTCCCAGTTCATCAGCGGCTCGCCGCCGAAGAAGTCCACTTCCAGATTGGTGCGGCTGCCGGAGTGATCCATCAGGAAGTCCAGCGCCTGCCTGCCGACCTCGAAGCTCATCAGTGCGCGGTCTCCGTGGTATTTGCCCTGACTGGCAAAGCAGTAGGAGCAGTTCAGGTTGCAGGTGTGCGCCACATGCAGGCACAGCGCCTTCACCACATCGCCGGAGCGCTCCTTGAACGTACCGGCCATGTCTGCGAAGGTGTCGGGGGTATAGAGCTTCCCGGCGCGCTTCAGCGCCTCTACATCGGCAATGCAGTCCCGCAGCTCCTGCTCCGTGACATCCTCGCGCTCACCGTATTTCTCCATCATCGCCGATACGATCTCATCCGCCGTGTGGTCGGGGTAAAGTGCAATGATGTCATAGGCTACCTCGTCCACTGCATGAATGGCGCCGGAGCAGGTGTCCAGCACGATGTTGTAGCCGTTCAGTTGATACTGATGTACCATTCTTCCGTTCTCCTCGTACAGAAAAAGTGCCGCCTGAACAGGCGGCAGCTTTTTGAAAATTGCGCTCGATTACTTGCTGGTGTTCTCGCACTTCTGGTTTGCCACACCGCAGCTGGTCTTGCAGGCGGACTGGCAGGAAGTCTGGCACTCACCGCAGCCGCCGTTCTTGGCGCTGTCGCACAGGCTACGAGTCTCGAGAGTCTTGATTCTTTCCATAATGACATGTATCTCCGATCTGTTAAATTCTAATGGATTTCCCAGCGGACTATCCGCAGACAGTCACCTTAAAAGCCGGGAAAATTCTAACACATCATCCGCATAAAGTCAAGCTATTCCGGCGATCGAGTGTTCCGAATTTGGCGTTTTGGGCGTGTCCGCATCCATTTTGCGGGTTTTGGCGCAGGCGCAGTTGTTCCTGCCCGACGTTATCCGGAACAGGGACACCCTGTGAAACAGCGCGTAAAACGCACCGGCGGGCACAGCGCCTGCAAAAGGGAGGAAAAAATATGATACGCAGCACGATCATTGCCGGCAGAATGAGAAAACCTGTGGTATAATGAAAGAAACCGGATCCGGACGAGCCTGCCGCCGCCGGTATCCGGCCCCGAAAGCGGGACGGGGCCTGTGACACGCTTTCGGCCATGGGGCGGATGTTGAGAACGGAAAATTAACAAAGACTTTATTGCAATGTGCTATACTACGGATAACTTACACGGGAAAGGGAGGGCATACCATGCGCCTTTTGCTCATTGAAGATGAACGTACACTGTGCGATGCCGTTGCGCGCCGGCTGCGCCGGTCAGGGTACAGCGTAGATCTCGCCTACGACGGCGAGCGGGCATTGCAGCTTTTGGAGGTGGAGCGCTACGATCTGGTGCTGCTGGATCTTAACCTGCCCAAGCTGGACGGCATGAGCGTGCTGCGCACACTGCGGCAGACCGACCGCGAAACGCGGGTGCTGATCCTCTCCGCCCGCAGCGGCACCGCCGACAAGGTGGACGGCCTCGACGCAGGCGCCAACGACTATCTCTCAAAGCCCTTTGCGCTGGCCGAGTTGGAGGCGCGGATCCGCAGCCTGACCCAGCGGCAGTTCATTCAGCCGGATGTGTGTCTCTCCTTCGGTACGCTGCGCTTCGACACAAGAAGCCGCATCGCCGCGGTGAATGGAAAGACGGTCTCGCTCACCAAAAAAGAGAGCGGTATTTTAGAGTATTTGCTGCTCAATCAGGGCCGCCCGGTCAGTCAGGAGGAACTGATCGACCATGTTTGGGACAATAGCGTGGACGGCTTCAGCAACTCTATCCGCGTCCACATCTCCGCGCTGCGGAAAAAGCTGCGCGCTGCGATGGGCTATGATCCTATTCATAACCGCATCGGAGAAGGGTATCTGCTGGGAGGGCCGGAAGAATGAAGGTGCTGTCTCTTCAATGGCGCATTACGCTGATGACCGTCCTGCTTATCGGTGTTACCTGCGTTTCCATGAATCTGCTGCTCTGCTCATCCGGCGTATATTATATGGACTCCATTGCGGATTCGCTTCAGGACTACGACCACATTGCCGTTGAGAGCGGAGAAACTGCCGGCTTTGACCCGCAGCTTATCCCGCCCGGTGAAGGCTTGACGATCGTTGTCAGCGGGGCGCAGGCGCGTTTCCGCACAACAAACTGGTACATCACAGCGGCGATCGCGCTCCTCGGCGGTATGTTGGCCTATTTCGTCAGCGGCCATGCGCTGCGTCCGCTGCGCCGCTTTGCGCAGCAGACAGAACAGGTGGAGACAAGCAACCTTTCCGAGATCCGGCTTGACGAAGAGACGCTGCCGGAGCTTCGCTCCCTCACCCACGCTCTCAACGAAATGCTGGAGCGCCTGAGCCGCGGCTTTGACGCTCAGCGGCAGTTCGTCGGCAACGCCGCCCATGAACTGCGCACGCCCTTGACGCTGCTGCAAACACAACTGGAGCTTTTCCCCGATGAGCATCCGGATATTCTGCCGGAAAGCGCGGCGTTCCTCGCCTCCCTGCAGGACGAAGTCCAGCGGCTCAGCCGGCTCACGCATGCGCTGCTGGACATGAGCGATCTTCAGTCCGTTCCGCGCGATGATGTCATTCTGCTCTCGCCCATGATCGATGAGGTCTTTGCCGACCTTGCCCCGCTGGCCGAACGCAATGGGATTTCCCTCTTGCGTGAGGGGGAGGATGTTACCGTTGTGGGCAGCGATATGCTGCTTTGCCGTATGTTCTTCAATCTGGTAGAGAATGCCGTCAAATACAACCATCCCGGCGGCACGGTGAAGGTGGATGTGCGGCAGCGGGACGGGCAGGTGGTCATCCATGTAGCGGATACCGGCCGCGGCATCCCACAGGAGTTCTGGCAGAGTATCTTCCAGCCCTTTTTCCGCGTGGACAAGTCCCTCAGCCGCGAGCTTGGCGGAGCGGGGCTTGGCCTTCCGCTGGTGTGGGAAATCGCGCGGCTTCACGGCGGCCGCGTTTGGGTGGAGAAAAGCACTGACAGCGGCAGCGTACTGGCTGTAACATTTCCGTTGTCCGCGCCGACTACGGACGCCGGCAGGGAGTAAGACGGTATTTCCTGCAGGGGATCTGATCACGGCCAAACCGGGAGAGGTACTTGCGCGCTGCTCTGCGGCGCTGGCCAAAGCGCGCGCAAAGAGACAGAGGTCAGAACGGGGCGGCAATCAGCGAAGCTTCATCGGAGATGAGTACCTTCTCTGCGGTGCAACCGGGTTTCGTCTCCCTGAAAGGAGCGAAACATGGCTTATTTGGCCGAAATTCGCGAAAAAGCAAAGCAGATCAAAGGAAAAAGTTATAAGAAAGCCCCGGAAAAACGAAGTTTTCCGGGGCTTTCTGAGCGTTTGAGTTGTAAAAACGTACTCGATCAGCGCTTGCTGAACTGAGGTGCGCGGCGGGCGGCCTTCAGACCGTACTTCTTGCGCTCCTTCATACGAGGATCGCGGGTCAGGAAACCGGCCTTCT
>OJPW01000562.1_pt1 | contig 29840 bp, 25 predicted proteins | sample 1598571 | NCBI WGS metagenome assembly OJPW01 (sample SAMN03922493, study PRJEB24848) | human gut metagenome | isolation source: stool sample | host: Homo sapiens | place: Germany | collected 2011-05
GGGTACTATATTGCTTACTATACGGACAGGAGGCAGGCGCTGGAAGATCTCAACGGGCGGGTTGCCGCTTCGGTCCAATATCTGCGCGCAGGCGACGCCGCTTCCTTTGCGGACAGCATTGCAGATTGTTATCGCCATGTTTTAAAGCGAGCCAAGGTATACATGCTGGAGAATTATAATTTTTATAAGGCGGCGAGCGTCCGCATCCCGGAAAAATACTGAACGCTTCGCTGCGCCCGGACAGCGCAGGCGCCGCGGAGACAAACAAGAAACCGCCCCTTATATGGCTGTCAAGCCATATAAGGGGCGGTTTGCTGAATCAAAATACGATGGAAAAGCGGGGTGTATACTCCCTTTTAACCTTTAATAGCAGCCTGTGCGGCGGCAAGGCGCGCGATGGGCACGCGGAAGGGGGAGCAGCTCACATAGTCCAGGCCCACGCGGTGGCAGAACTCGACGCTCGTCGGGTCGCCGCCGTGCTCGCCGCAGATGCCGAGGCCCAGCTCCGGACGGGTCTGGCGGCCCAGCTTCGCAGCCATCTCCACCAGTTTGCCTACGCCGTTTTGGTCCAGGTGCGCGAACGGGTCGCTCTCGTAGACCTTGTTGTCGTAGTAATAGCTGAGGAACTTGCCCGCGTCGTCGCGGCTGAAGCCGAAAGTCATCTGCGTCAGGTCATTGGTGCCGAAGGAGAAGAATTCGGCTTCCTTGGCGATCTCGTCGGCCGTCAGGGCGGCGCGCGGGATCTCGATCATGGTGCCGACCTCATATTTCATGTCCACACCGGCCTCAGCAATCAGCTTGTCCGCGGTTGCAACAACAACGTCTTTCACGAACTTCAGCTCTTTCACTTCGCCAACCAGCGGGATCATGATGTGGGGCACGATGTTGTAGCCGCACTCCTTGATGACGTTGATGGCCGCGTTGATGACGGCGGTCGTCTGCATCTCGGCAATTTCCGGATAAGAAACGGCCAGGCGGCAGCCGCGGTGACCCATCATCGGGTTGAACTCATGCAGGCTGTCGATGACATTGCGCAGATGCTCCACGGTGATGCCCAGATCCTTTGCCAGCTCAACGATGTCCTCTTCCTTGGTGGGCAGGAACTCGTGGAGGGGCGGGTCCAGGTAGCGGATGGTCATCGGGCGCTCACCCATGACCTTGTACATGGCCTCGAAATCGCTCTGCTGATACGGCAGAACCTTGGCCAAAGCGGCCTTGCGGGCCTCTACGTCGCGGGCTACGATCATCTCGCGCACAGCCTTGATGCGGTCGGCTTCAAAGAACATATGCTCGGTGCGGCACAGGCCGATGCCTTCCGCGCCGAACTCGACGGCCTGCTTGGCATCACGGGGGTTGTCCGCGTTGGCAAACACTTCCAGCTTGCGCGCGGCGTCGGCCCAGCCCATGAAGCGGCCAAAATCGCCGGAGATGGAGGCTTCCACCGTGGGCACGGCCTCGCCGTAGATGTTGCCGGTGGAGCCGTCCAGGGAGATATAATCGCCTTCCTTGATGGTCTTGCCGCCAAGGGTGAAGCATTTGGCGTCCTCGTCGATCTTGATTTCACCGCAGCCGGAGACGCAGCAGGTGCCCATGCCACGAGCCACAACCGCCGCGTGGGAGGTCATGCCGCCCCGCACGGTCAGGATACCCTGGGAAACGTCCATGCCCTCGATGTCCTCGGGAGAGGTCTCCAGACGGACCAGAACCACCTTTTCACCGCGGGCAGCCCATTCCTTGGCGTCCTCGGCGTTGAACACGATCTTGCCGCAGGCAGCGCCGGGGGAGGCGGGCAGAGCCTTACCCACAGGCTCGGTGGCCTTCAGGGCCTTGGGATCGAACTGGGGATGCAGCAGGGTATCCAGATTGCGGGGATCGATCATGGCGACAGCCTGCTGCTCGGAGATCATGCCCTCGTCCACCAGGTCGCAGGCGATCTTCAGCGCGGCGGGCGCGGTGCGCTTGCCGTTGCGGCACTGCAGCATGTACAGCTTGCCGTGCTCCACGGTGAACTCCATGTCCTGCATGTCGCGGTAGTGATCCTCCAGAATGTTGCAGACCTTGACGAACTCGTCATAGGCCTCGGGGAACTTCTCAGCCATCTCGGCGATGGGCATGGGGGTGCGCACGCCGGCCACCACGTCCTCGCCCTGGGCGTTGGTCAGGAACTCGCCCATCAGCTTCTTCTCGCCGGTGGCGGGGTCACGGGTAAACGCAACGCCGGTGCCGCAGTCGTCGCCCATGTTGCCGAAGGCCATGGACTGGACGTTGACGGCGGTGCCCCAGGAATAGGGGATGTCGTTGTCCCGGCGATACACGTTGGCGCGGGGGTTATCCCAGCTGCGGAACACGGCCTTGATGGCGCCCAGCAGCTGCTCCTTGGGGTCAGAGGGGAAGTCCTGGCCGATCTTTGCCTTATACTCGGCCTTGAACTGGCCGGCCAGCTCCTTCAGGTCCTCAGCGGTGAGCTCCACGTCCTGGGTGACGCCCTTCCTGGCCTTCATCTCGTCGATGAGCTGCTCGAAATACTTCTTGCCCACCTCCATGACCACGTCGGAGTACATCTGGATGAAGCGGCGATAGCAGTCCCAGGCCCAGCGGGGGTTGTTGGACTTCTTGGCGATGACGTCCACCACGTCCTCATTGAGGCCCAGGTTCAGGATGGTGTCCATCATGCCGGGCATGGAGGCCCGGGCGCCGGAGCGGACGGAGACCAGCAGGGGATTCTCATGATCGCCGAACTTCTTGCCGGTGATCTGCTCCATCTTCTCGATGTATTCCATGATCTCGGCCATGATGGCGTCGTTGATCTGGCGGCCATCTTCATAATACTGGGTGCAGGCCTCGGTGGTGATGGTGAAGCCCTGGGGGACGGGCAGGCCGATGTTGGTCATCTCGGCCAGATTGGCGCCCTTACCGCCCAGCAGCTCGCGCATCTTGGCGTTGCCCTCGGTAAAGAGATAGCAATACTTCTTACTCATGTAGTTCCCTCCGTATATAAAATAAAATTGCGAACAACTTATTATAGGCATATCTTCTGTCAAAAGCAAGACTATTTTCGCAAAAAGGAATCTTTTTGCCATTATGGCCCAAAATTACCGGGAATAATCTCCTGACGGGAAACTATTTTTTGCAGAAAACCCGTCCCGGCACCTTGCAGACGGGACGGAGGGTATGCTATACTTAACTTATAAAATCGGAAAGTATAACAATGGGGAGGAAGGACCGTGGGGCAGCTTCTGCCGGAAAACAGCACATTGGCCCGCCGGCTGCGCCGGGCCGCCGCAGGCGGAGCCCTGCCCCATGCCATCATCTTCTCCGGCAGCGGAGACCGCATGGCCGCCGCCCGCTTTGCCGCCGCCGCCATGGAGTGCGAGGCGCAAAGCGGAAAGCCCTGCCTGCAATGCCGCCAGTGCCGCAAGGTGCTGGAGGACATCCACCCCGATGTCCAGACGGTGCAGGACCCCGACCACCGGGAGCTGCCGGTGGACCTGCTGCGAAGCCTGCGGCAGGACGCATACATCCGCCCCAACGACGGGGCCGCCAAGGTGTACATCTTCCCGGACTGCGACGCTTTGAACCAGCGGGACCAGAACGTGCTGCTGAAGCTGGTGGAGGAGGGGCCGCCCTACGCGGCGTTCCTGTTCTGCACGGAGACGGCAGCGGCGCTGCTGCCCACCATCCGCTCCCGGTGCGTGGAGTGGAAGCTCCGGGGCGAGGACGAGGACGCCCGGGACGACGCCGCCCGGGACCTGTGCCGGGCCTTCGCTTCGGGACAGCTGCTGCCGGTGAGCCAATACCTGGTGGGGCTGGAGAATAAGCGCCTCAAGCGCGAGCAGCTCCAGCAGCTGCTGGAGAACGCCTGGCGAGCCTCTGCCGAGGCGCTGCTGGCCGCCTGCGGCAAGCCAGACCCTGCGGACATTCCCGGGGCGGAGGAGCTGCGCCGGGGGCTTACCGTGCGCCAGCTGCAGGGCATGACAGACCTGATGAAGCAATACTGCCTGGAGTGCCGCTATAACGTGGGCGTGGGCCATGTGCTGGGAGCCCTGTGCGCCGGGTGGGAAAAGCTGCTTTGACATACACGGAAAGGAATCGAAATATATGACAACTGTGATCAGCGTCCGCTTCCGCAGCGGATGCAAAACCTACTTCTTTGACCCCGGCGACGTGCAGGTGCAGACCGGGGACCACGTCATCGTGGAGACGGCCCAGGGCCTGGAATACGCCCAGTGTACCATGGGCAACCACCCGGTGGACGACTGCTGCGTCATCCAGCCCCTGCGGCCCATGGTCCGCGTGGCCACGGAGAACGACCGCCGCACAGCGGCCCACAACCGCACCCGGGAGAAGGAAGCCTTCGATATCTGCCAGCGGAAGATCCTCCAGCACAATCTGGAGATGAAGTTGGTGCGGGTGGAGTGCAGCTTCGAGGAAAACAAGATTCTGTTCTTCTTCACCGCCGACGGGCGGGTGGACTTCCGGGAGCTGGTAAAGGACCTGGCGTCGGTGTTCCGGGCCCGCATCGAGCTGCGGCAGATCGGCGTCCGGGACGAGGCCAAGATGCTGGGGGGCCTGGGGATCTGCGGCCGCCCCTTCTGCTGTGCCCAGTTTCTGGATGACTTTGTGCCCGTGTCCATCAAAATGGCCAAGACCCAGAGTCTGTCCCTGAACCCTACGAAAATTTCCGGCACCTGCGGGCGGCTGATGTGCTGCCTGAAATATGAGCAGGACGCCTATGAGGACGCTCTGAAGCGCATGCCCAAGAACGACTCCTTTGTCCAGACGCCGGATGGCCCCGGCAACATCTGCGACGTGAACGTGCTGAAGGAAACGGTTCATGTCCGGCTGGATGAGAAGCCCGAAGCCCCCCGGTGCTACCACAGCTGCGAGCTGTGTGTGCTGCGCAACGGCAAGGGCAGCCGCGACGGCATCCAGGTGCCCCAGGAGCGGCCCGCCCGGTATGTGGAGGAGCGGAAGGAGGACGAGTTCCCCATGCCCCTGGTCATTGCGGACTTTGATCCCGACGCCCCCGCCCGGGAGGAACGGCCCGCCCGCCGCCGGAACGAGCGCCGCCGCCGGGGCGGCGGAAGCAAGCCCCAGCAGACGGCGGAGAAGGTCCCGGAGAAGCGGGAGAAGCCCCGTCCGCCGGAAAAGAAGCGTCCCGATGGGCCCAGGGCCGACGACAAGCCCCGCCGTCCCCGCCGCAAGCCCGGGGACAAGCCTCAGGAGAACCGTCCCCAGCCGCCGAAAAACGGCGCCCCCAAGCCGTCTCAGAAGCCCGCGGAGAACGCGGCGCCCCAGGAAGGCGCCCAGTCCCGCCGCCGTCCCCGTCACCGGGGCGGACGCCGCAGAAGCGGCGGAGGCGGCACGCCTGCGGCAGAGGGATAAGTCATGGGAAAGTTTGACGGCGTCCTTATCGCCAGCGATTATGACAACACCATCGTCTACACGGAGGATTCCCTTCGGGGAAAGGGCGGCATCCCCCCGGTATCGCCGGAAAACCGGGCAGCCATGGAGTATTTCATGGCCCAGGGCGGCACCTTCTGCGTGTCCACCGGCCGGGCCCTGCCCTCCTTCGCCGCCCTGAAGGACGGCATTCCCATGAATGGCCCCACCGTGCTCTTTAACGGCGCGGCCATCTATGACTTTGCCGCCGGGCGGTACCTCTGCACCGCCTTTCTGCCGGAGCGCATCCGGGACCACGTCCGGCAGCTGACGGCGGAAATGCCGGACCTGACCTTTGAGATCTACCACGACGACAACTCCATCCATGTGGTGCACCCCAACGAGATCACCGCCCGGCACCTGCACCTGACCCACTCCCCGTCGGTGGAGCTGGACAGTCTGGACCAGGCTCCGTCACCTATTGCCAAGCTGCTGTTTGAGGAGGAGCCTCCCCGGCTGCGGCAGCTGGAAAAGTATATCCAGGAGCAACCCTGGAGCCGGGAATATGAGATCGTGGCCAGCGCATCCACGCTGCTGGAGATCACCGCCAAGGGCGCCAACAAGGGCGGCATGGTCCGCCGTCTGGCGCAGCTGCTGCATATCCGGCGGGAGAATGTGTGCTGCGTGGGGGACCACGCCAATGACATCCCCATGCTGGAGTTTGCCGGCATGCCCTTTGCCCCGGCCAACGCCATCGAGTCCGTGCGCCGGGTGCCCGGAGTCCGGGTCCTGCCGGACTGCCGGGAAAACGCCATTGCCGCCATGATCGCGGTACTGGACCAACATTATCAATAAGGAGCGCTTCTCTATGGAAACTACCCTGACCCTGTACGTGCGCTATCTGGCCAAGCCCGGCTGCCGGGAGAACTTCCTGCGCCAGCTGACCACCGAGGGCATCATCGACGCCATTCGCCGGGAGGACGGCTGCCTGCGGTACGATTATTTCCTGTCCGTCCAGAATGCCGACGAGATCCTCCTGGTGGAGCAGTGGGAGTCGGAGGAAAAGCAGCAGGTCCACCTGCGCACGGCCCATATGGACCGGCTGCGGGAGCTGAAGGCCCAGTATGTGGCGGACGCCCGGCTGGGTAAGGTCCGCCTGGACTGAGGGCCCGCCATGCTGTTTGACACCCACGCCCACTATGACGACGACCAGTTCGACCCGGACCGGGAGGCCCTGCTGGCTTCTCTGCCGGAGCGCGGCGTCGGTCTGGTGGTGAACCCCGGCTGCACCGTGGCGTCCTCCCGGACGGCGGTGGAGCTGGCCCATCGTTTTCCCCATATCTACGCTGCCGTGGGCATCCATCCGGAAAACTGCGGCGATTTCCGCCCGGAGCACCTGACGGAGATCCGGGCTCTGGCCCAGGAGGATAAGGTGGTGGCCATCGGTGAGATCGGCCTGGACTACTACTGGCCGGAGAATCCACCCCGGGACCTGCAGCAGCGGGTGCTGCGGCAGCAGCTGGCCCTGGCCCAGGAGCTTCAGCTGCCGGTGATCATCCACGACCGGGACGCCCACGCCGACACCATGGACATAGTCCGGGAATTTCCCCGGGTGCGGGGCGTGTTCCACTGCTTCGCCGGGTCCGTGGAAATGGCCCGGGAGCTGGTGGATCGGGGCTGGTACCTGTCCTTCAACGGGGCAGCTACCTTCAAAAACGCCCGCAAGGCCCCGGAGGTCATCCGGGCCGTCCCCATGGAGCGGCTGATGATTGAGACGGACGCCCCCTACCTCACCCCGGTGCCCTATCGGGGCCGCCGCAATGACTCCACCTATGTGCACCTGGTGGCCGAGAGGATCGCCCAGCTGCGGGACATGACCCCGGCAGCGGTGGAGCAGGCCACCTGGGACAATGGAAAACGCTTTTTCGGCATATGAGCCGTTTTTTAGCTTGTCAAAAAAGGGCGTTGCCCTTTTTTGACAAGCTAAAAAAAACAGGTCCGCAGGTGCGGACCTGTTTTTTTATGTAGGCTTCGCGGGAATTACTTGGCCAGAGCCTTGTTGGCAGCAGCCATTTCCTGGAAGACGCCGGCGTGCTTCTTGGCGGTGACGGCACGGATGACCAGCAGGGTGCCGATCATCAGGGCGATGGCGATGATCATGCAGACCACGACCTGCTGCACCAGACCGGCGATGATGAAGCTGACGAAGGACACGGCAGCCACGGTGATGCCGTAGGGCAGCTGGGTGGACACATGGTTCAGGTGGAAGCAGTGGGCACCGGCGGAAGCCATGATGGTGGTGTCGGAGATGGGGGACAGGTGGTCGCCGCACACGCCGCCGGCGCAGGAGGCAGCCAGACCGATGGACAGCAGGGTCACCTGATCGGTCCAGTCAAACACGGCGCAGACCAGGGGGACCATGATGCCGATGGTACCCCAGGAGGTACCGGTGGCGAAGCCGATGAAGCAGGCCACGATGAAGATAACGGCAGGCAGGAACTTGGCCAGGCTGCCGGTGCCTTCCATAATGCCGCCGACGAAGTCGCCGACCATCAGGCCGTTGTCACGGCACAGGCCGCACAGGGTCCAGGCGAAGCAGAGGATCAGAATGGGGGAGATCATCTGGATGAAGCCGTTGGGGATGGACTCCATAGACTTGGTGAAGCCGATGAGGCCCCGCAGCCAGTAATAGATGAAGGTGAACACCAGGGCCACGATGGAGCCCAGGCACAGGCCGGGACCGGCGGAAGCGTCGGAGAAGGCCATGACGAAGTTCTGATAGTTCTCGCTTTCGGGGTCGAACATGCCGCCGGTCCAGATCAGACCCACAACGCACATACCGATCAGCACGATCACGGGCAGCAGCAGGTCCAGAACGGTGGAGTGCTTCTCGCCTTCCTCGTAGTCGTCGGCACCCTCGAAGGGACGCTCGGGAGTGGTGAACAGGTCGTCCTTCACCTGGGCATTGTACTCATGGGTCAGCATGGGGCCGTAGTCAATGTTCAGGACGGAGATGGTGATGACCATGATCAGGGTCAGGATGCAGTAATAGTTCCAGGGAATCTGGCTCAGGAACATGCTGATGCGGGAGCCGGGGAAGCCGTCGGGCACATAGGAGGCAACGGCGGCGGCCCAGGAGGACACGGGAGCCAGCATGCACACGGGAGCGGCGGTGGCGTCGATGACATAGGCCAGCTTCGCCCGGGAGATCTTGTGGCTCTCGGTGACGGGACGCATGACGGCGCCCACGGTCAGGCAGTTGAAATAGTCGTCGATGAAGATCAGCACGCCCAGCAGCATGGTCAGCAGCTGCGCGCCGCGGCGGGTGGTGACAGCCTTGGAGGCCCAGCGGCCGAAGGCGGCGGAGCCGCCGGCCTTGTTCATCAGGTCCACCATGATGCCCAGCATCACCAGGAAGATCAGGATGGAGATGTCGATGGCGTTGATCATGCCCACGCCCTCACCGGCGCCGACAAAATTCACCACCATCTGCCAGGGCTGGAAATTAGCCAGCAGCAGAGCGCCGGCCAGGCAGCCCAGGAACAGGGAAGAATACACTTCCTTGCTGATCAGAGCCAGGGCAATGGCCACAATCGGGGGGAACAGGGCCCAACCGGTAGCGACGAAGCCGCTGCCGTCATTGGTGACCTTCGCGATGACCAGTGCGATCACAACGACCGCCAGCGCAATGAAATACGCTATCTTGGTACCTTTCTTTTCCATTAGAGTGATTTACCTCCTCAAGTTTTGGTTCTCTTATATTACTCGCCAATAGCGCATTTTGTCAAGTTCTTAGCGATACTTTCCATTATTTTAACAAATTGTGAACTCATCTTTTTACCTTTTTCACAAAGATTTGGCGTAATTTGCCGGAAGTCCTTGAGGAGCAAAAAAATCCCGGGCCGGAGCGTCTGCCCCGGCTCGGGATATACCGTTTATATCAGGAACAAGTACCGTTTATACGAAGAAGAACTCCTTGATCTGGCCGTCCAGCACCAGCAGCATGCAAAGAGGCGTGATGTATTTGATACAGATTTTGAACCAGCCGTAGGCCCCGAAGGACTGCCCCTCCCGGGTAGCCTCGGCATGGACCACCTCCGGGCCGATCTCCCAGCCGTACATGATGCTCATCAGCAGCGCACCCAGAGGCATCAGGATGCCCTCGGCGATGCAGTCGAAGAAATCCAGCCAGTCGGCACTCCAGGTGGGGAGCTTTTCCATGGTGCCGCGCATGCCCAGGATATCAGCGGGAGAGATGCCGGCATTGCCCAGGGAGTCCAGGCACACGATGACACACAGGATGCCGGCGGCAATACCGGCCAGCACGGAGTAAGGCTTCCGCTTGTCGCCCTTGCCCTGGTCCCGGGCACGGTCCACATAGTGGGCCACCACGGCCTCCAGCAGGGAGATGGAGGAGGAGACGGCGGCAAATACCACCAGCAGATAAAACAGAATGCCGAAAACAGGACCTGCGCCGCCCATGCGGTCGAACACGTTCTGCATGGTGACGAACAGCAGGGAGGGGCCGCCCAGCTTGCCGGCGGGGTCCAGGGCGAAGCGGCCGGGAATGACGCACAGGCCGGCCATCAGAGCCACCAGCGTGTCCATGACCACGATGATGATGGCGTTTTTCTGAAGATTCTCCTTCTTATCCAGATAGGAGCCGTAGGTAATCATAGCCGCCATGCCCAGGGACAGAGAGAAGAACATCTGGCCGCTCACTGTGGACAGTACAGAGAAGAAGTCGGGCGTCTCCTTGATGACGCCGTTGGCCAGTGCCCAGCCGGGGACGAACATATACTTCAGGCCTTCCACTGCGCCGTCCAGGGTGCAGGAGCGGATGATGCAGATCACCAGCATTACGAACAGGGCAGGCATGCCCACGGAGCAGACCTTTTCAATGCCGCCGCCGACGCCGCCCATCACGATGACCATGGTGATGGCCACGAAGATCAGACCGTAGATCACACACTCGCCCTGGTTGGCCATCAGCGCGTCAAACACGCCTGCGCCGTCCAGGGTGCCGGTGCCGAAGCCGGCATGAAACAGATTGCCCACGTTCAGGGTGATATACTTCAGACAGTAGCCGCCCAGGGCGCAGTAGAAGCCCAGAATCAGGAAGGCAGACAGCACGCCCAGCCAGCCCAGCCACTTGAACTTCCTGGACAGAATTTTGTATGCGCCGATGGCGCCCCGGCCGGTCTTGCGGCCCAGGGCCAGCTCGCCCATCATGACGATGAAGCCACAGCAGGCAGCCAGGATCAGATAGATGATCAGGAACGTGAAGCCGCCGTTGGCGCCCATCTTGTTGGGAAAGCCCCAGATGTTGCCCAGGCCGACGGCTGAGCCGATGGCCGCCATGAGGAATCCGAAATTGGATCCAAAGCCTTTTCTTTCTTCCATTGTTTTCTCTCCTTACTCATATGGATGTCCCCCTTATGTCCGGTAAAGGGGACTATGGTCACTTTACCATGTGTGTTTTCCCCTGTAAAGCGATACAGTCTCTCCTTAACGCCGTATTGTCACGCATCACGCTTTCTTTAATCGATTTCTTACGCCTCCCCCCTCCTCTCCGGGTCGTTCTGTTTCGCAGCAGGCAATTTTACAGTCCCATTTTATGCGGCTTTTTGTGAATTATGTCACAAAAAGCCGCATTCCGTCGGACCTATGGACATTCATACGGCGCGGCAAGGCGTTTGTGTAAAATGGCCAGCAGTTTTCCGGTCCGAATTGGTTCGCGGGGGAAATATTTTCACGAGAAGAAAAAATCACCGCTATGCCGTCCTCTCCGGCACCGATCCGCCGCATTTTACGCAGACTTTACAAAACGCGTCTTTTCCCCTTTACATCCGCTCCGTATGCTATGAGCTGTACCAAGGAAATCCCAAAACGCGAATCGAAAGGAGATTCTGAAAAAATGAAAAGGTTTCTTTCCATCGCCCTGTGCGCCGTTATGGTGCTGGGCATCCTGGCCGGCTGCGGCCAGAAGGGCAATGACACCCCTGAGAACAACGACAACAACACCGCTCTCTCCGGCACCGTGTCCACCAACGGTTCCACCTCTATGGACAAGGTCATCGGCGCGCTGAAGGAGCAGTTCACCACCGACAATCCCGGCGTCACCGTCACCTATGACCCCACCGGCTCCGGCGCAGGCATCGAGGCCGTGAAGAACGGCTCCACCGACATCGGCCTGGCCTCCCGGGCCCTGAAGGACCAGGAGAAGTCCGCCGGCCTGAAGGAGACCACCGTGGCCCTGGACGGCATCGCCATCATCGTCAACGCCGACAGCAAGGTCGCGGACCTGACCGTTGAGCAGATCGCCGACATCTTCACCGGCAAGATCACCGACTGGAGCGAAGTGGGCGGCGATCCCGGCGCCATCTCCTGCATCGGCCGTGAGTCCGGCAGCGGCACCCGGGACGGCTTTGAGTCCATCACCGACACCAAGGACTCCTGCAGGCTGGACCAGGAGCTGACCTCCACCGGCGGCGTCATTGAGGCTGTTGCCGGCAACCCCAACGCCATTGGCTATGCCTCCCTGTCCGCCGTGGAAGGCAAGGCCGCCGTCAAGGCTCTGACCGTGAACGGTGTGGCCTGCACCGAAGCCACCGTCCTGGATGGCAGCTACCAGATCCAGCGCCCCTTCGTGCTGGTGACCAAGGAAGGCGTTACTCTCTCCGCCGCTGCCCAGGCTTTCTTTGACTTCGCCACCTCTGCCGCCGCTTCCGACCTCATCAAGAACGCCGGTGCGGTGCCCGTGGCCAAGTAACCACCCCGGGAAACCTCCCCTGACCCGAATCCCGGGCCAGGGGCCTTTCCCGTTCCGGACCAGAAAGGAACCGACTATGCATTCAAAGAATACAGGGGCCCATAAGGCCCTGGAAACCGTGATCCATCTGATCTTCCTGCTGTGCGGCATCGTGGCCGTGGGCTTCGTGCTGGTCATCAGCGTGTATCTGATCATTTCGGGCCTGCCCGCCATCCGCCAGATCGGCCTGTTCAAATTTCTGTTCGGCAAGGTGTGGGACCCCGCCAACACCACCACCGGGGCCCAGTACGGCATTCTCCCCTTCATCCTCACCTCCATATACGGCACCGCCGGGGCCATGGTCATCGGCGTGCCCATCGGCCTGATGACGGCCATCTTCCTGGCAAAGCTTGCCCCGCCCAGGGCCGCCGCCGTGATCCGCACCGCCGTGCAGCTGCTGGCAGGCATCCCGTCGGTGGTATACGGCCTGGTGGGCATGATCGTGCTGGTGCCCCTGATCCGCACCACCTTCTCCTTAGGCTCCGGGGCCTGTCTGCTGGCGGCCATCCTGGTGCTGTCCATCATGGTGCTGCCCTCCATCATCAACGTGTCGGAAACGGCCCTGCGGGCGGTGCCCCGGGAGTATGAGGAGGCCAGCCTGGCCCTGGGGGCCACCGCCACGGAGACCTATTTCCGGGTCAGCCTCCACGCCGCCCGCAGCGGCGTGGCCACCGCCGTGGTGCTGGGCGTGGGCCGGGCCATCGGCGAGGCTATGGCCATCATCATGGTGGCCGGAAACGTGGCCAATATGCCGGGACTGTTCCGGTCCGTCCGGTTCCTCACCACCGGCATCATCTCCGGCATGTCCTACGCCCCGGTGGGCAGCCTGTATCAGCAGGCCCTGTTTTCCATCGGCCTGGTGCTGTTTCTGTTCATTATGCTCATCAACGTTTTTCTCAACGTGTTCATCAAAAAGCGGAAGGAGGACTGACCCATGGAGGAAAAGCTGTCGCCCCGCCGCCGCCTGTATGACAGAGGGCTGCGGTTTCTGGTGTGGCTGTGCGCGGGACTGACCTGCGCCCTGCTGCTGTTTCTCATCGGCTATATCTTCTATCGCGGGGTGCCGGGCATCACCTGGTCCCTGCTGACCAGCCAGACCAGCTATATCAAGGACACCGTGGGCGTCCTGCCCAACATTCTCAACACCCTGTATATCATCGTGATGGCCATGGTCATCGTCCTGCCCCTGGGCGTGGGGGCCGCCATCTATCTGACGGAGTACGCCGCCAACCGCCGCCTGGTGGCCGTCATCGAGTTTGCCGCCGAGACCCTGACGGGCATCCCCTCCATCATCTTCGGCCTGGTGGGTATGCTGCTGTTTGTGCAGCGGCTGGGCCTGAAGGCGGGCATCCTGGCCGGCGGCCTGACCCTGGTGGTGATGATCCTGCCCACCATCGTCCGCACCACCCAGGAGAGCCTGAAAACCGTGCCCCAGTCCTATCGGGAGGGGGCCCTGGGCCTGGGAGCCGGAAAGTGGCACATGATCCGCACGGTGGTGCTGCCCGGAGCCGTGGACGGCATCGTCACCGGCTGCATCCTGGCGGTGGGCCGCATTGTGGGCGAAAGCGCCGCCCTGCTGTATACGGCGGGCTTCGGCCTGGAGCTGGTGGGCTTTATCAAGTCCCTGCACACCTCCGCCGCCTCCCTGACCGTGGCCCTGTATGTCTACGCCACCGAGCGGGGCGAGACGGCCCTGGCCTTCTCCATCGCCACCATCCTGATGGTGCTGACCCTGCTGATCAACCTGACCGCCTCCCTGGTGGGGCGGAAGCTGCGAAAGAAATGAGGCATTGCTATGGAACCCATTCTTGAGGCCAAGAGCCTGAATCTGTGGTACGGGCAGAACCACGCCCTCCACGACGTATCCGTCGCCATCCCGGAGCGGCAGATCACCGCCTTTATCGGTCCCTCCGGCTGCGGCAAATCCACGTTCCTGCGGACGCTGAACCGCATGAACGACCTGATCCCCTCCGTGAAGATCCAGGGCGAGGTGGACTTCCACGGAAAGAACATCTATGACGCCGGGGTGGACCCCACCCTGCTGCGCAAGCGCATCGGCATGGTGTTTCAGAAGGCCAACCCCTTCCCTATGAGCATTTATGACAACGTGGCCTATGGGCCCCGGACCCACGGCGTCCGCAGCCACGCCAAGCTGGACGACATTGTGGAGCGCTCCCTGCGCTCTGCCGCCATCTGGGACGAGGTGAAGGACCGGCTGAAGAAAAGCGCCATGGGCCTGTCCGGCGGCCAGCAGCAGCGCCTGTGCATCGCCCGGGCCCTGGCCGTGGAGCCGGAGGTGCTGCTGATGGACGAGGCCACCAGCGCCCTGGACCCCATCTCCACCTCCAAGATCGAGGACCTGGCCCTGGAGCTGAAGGAGCATTACACCGTGGTCATGGTCACCCACAACATGCAGCAGGCGGCCCGCATTTCCGACAATACGGCCTTTTTCCTGCTGGGTGAGCTGGTGGAGTTCGGCAAAACGGAGCAGCTGTTCTCCGACCCCACCGACAAGCGCACCGAGGACTACATCACCGGGAGGTTCGGATAATGAGAAGACAGTTTGACCAGCAGCTGGCGCTGCTGAACCGGGAGCTCATCGAGATGGGCGCCCTGTGCGAGGAGGTCATCGCCCTGGCCGCCAAGGCCCTGACGGAGGGAGACCCCGCCCTGGCCGCCCAGGTGGGCCCCCTGGACACGGAGATCGACCAGAAGGAGCGCACCATCGAGTCGCTGTGCCTGAAGCTGCTTTTGCAGCAGCAGCCGGTGGCCCGGGATCTGCGCCAGATCTCCGCCGCCCTGAAGATGATCACGGATATGGAGCGCATCGGCGACCAGGCCGAGGACATCGCCGAGATCGTCACCTTCCTCCGGGGCCGCACCGCCGAGCACGACGATATTCTGTGCCAGATGGCCCGGGCAACCATCTCTATGGTGACAGAAAGTGTTGACGCATACATAAAACATGATACAATAAAAGCAGAGGCGGTGCTTGCCGCCGACGACACCGTGGACGCCTATTTCGAGCAGGTGAAGCACGCCCTCATCGGCCGCATCGCCGCCGACCCCGCAGACGGGGAGTATGCCCTGGACCTGCTGATGATCGCCAAGTATTTCGAGCGCATCGGCGACCACGCCACCAACATTGCCGAGTGGGTGATCTTTTCCATCACCGGCCAGCATAAGGAGGGATAGACCATGATCTGGTGTGTGGAGGATGACTCCAGCATCCGCGATGTTGAGGTATATACACTGCGTTCCACCGGCTTCGAGGCCCGGGGCTTTGCCGATGGGACGGCCTTCTGGTCCGCCATCGGGACGGCCCAGGAGCTGCCGGAGCTGGTGGTGCTGGACGTAATGCTTCCGGGCGTGGACGGGGTGGAGCTGCTGCGCCGCCTGCGGGCCGCCCCGGCTACCCGCTCCATCCCCGTGGTCATGGCCACGGCCCGGGGGGCGGAATATGACAAGATCCAGGCCCTGGACCTGGGCGCGGACTACTATCTCACCAAGCCCTTCGGGGTCATGGAGCTGGTGTCCTGCGTGAAGGCGGTGCTGCGCCGGTGCGCCCGGCCCAGCCACGTGCTGCACCTGTCCGGCCTGACCCTGGACCAGGACGCCCACACCGTCTCCTGCGACGGGCAGCGGGTGCCCCTGACCTATAAGGAATACGAGCTGCTGCGGCTGTTTTTGTCCCATCCCGGCATGGCCTTCACCCGGGACCAGCTGATGGCCCAGGTGTGGGGCACCGACTATTACGGCGAGACCCGCACCGTGGATATGCACATCCGCACGCTGCGCCAGAAGCTGGGCCCCTACGGCAGTCTGATCCAGACCGTCCGCAATGTAGGCTACCGGCTGGAGGAACAAGGATGACCAAGAAAATTTTCCGTTCGTTTATGCTGTCCGCCGTGGCCGTGCTGCTGGCGGGGGTGGTCATCGTCATGACCTGCCTGTACAGCTATTTTGCCTCCGTGCAGGAGTCCCAGCTCCAGGATCAGCTGCAATTGGCAGCCGCCGCCGTGGAGACGGAGGGCACGGATTACCTGAATAAGCTGAAAGGGCTGACGGCGGACCGCTACCGCCTGACCTGGATCGCCGCCGACGGCTCGGTGCTGTGCGACACCAAGCGCGACGCCGAAAGCCTGGAGAACCACGGCGACCGCCTGGAGGTCCGGGAGGCCCTGCGCACCGGCTCCGGCAGCTCCACCCGCTATTCCAGCACCCTGCTGGAAAAGACCAGCTACTATGCCCAGCGTATGCCGGACGGCTCGGTGCTGCGCATTTCCGTCAGCCGGGCTACCGTGGGCATGCTGGTGCTGGGAATGCTGCCGGCCATTCTGCTGGCCGCCGCCGCAGCCCTGGTGCTGTCGGGCCTTCTGGCGGGCCGTCTGTCCCGCCGGATCACCGCCCCTCTGAATGCCCTGGATCTGGAGCACCCTCTGGAAAACGACACCTATGAGGAGCTGTCGCCTCTGCTGTGCCGCATCAATGTGCAGCGCCAGCAGATAGACCGGCAGCTGACGGACCTGCGCCGCCGGTCCGACGAGTTCCGCCAGATCACCTCCCACATGCAGGAGGGGCTGGTGCTGCTGAACGAAAGCGGCGCGGTGCTCAGCATCAACGCCGCCGCCTGCCGGGTGTTCGGCACCGGCGAGAGCTGCCTGGGCCAGGATTTCCTGACGGTGGACCGCGGCCGCGACGTCAGCGATGCGCTGGCGTCCGCCATGGACGCCGGCCACAGCGAGGTCCGTGTCCAGCGGCTGGGCCGCATTTATCAGTTTGACATCTCCCGCATCCAGTCCGGCCCCGACACTCTGGGGGCGGTGCTGCTGGCCTTTGACATCACCCAGCAGGAGACGGCGGAGCAGAGCCGCCGGGAGTTTACCGCCAACGTATCCCATGAGCTGAAAACACCCCTTCAGGGCATCATCGGCAGCGCAGAGCTCATTGAGAACGGCCTGGTCAAGCAGGAGGACCTGCCCCGGTTCGTGGGGCACATCCGCCGGGAGGCACAACGGCTGGTGGCCCTGATCGGCGACATCATCCGCCTGTCCCAGCTGGATGAGGGAGACCCCCTGCCCTGGGAGCGCGTGGACGTCTCGGCGCTGTGCCGGGATATCGCCGCCGATCTGCGGGACAAATCGGAAAAAAGCGGGACGGCCATCACCGTGGAAGGCCCGGAGATCCCGGTGGAGGGCGTGCGCCGTCTGCTGTATGAGACGGTGTATAACCTCTGCGACAATGCCATTCAGTATAACGTCCCCGGCGGCAGCGTCCGGGTCACCGTCACCGACCGGGGAGACAGCGCCGCCATTTCCGTGGTGGATACCGGCATCGGCATTGCGCCGGAGCACCAGAGCCGGGTGTTTGAGCGGTTTTACCGGGTGGATAAGAGCCACTCCAAGGCCTCCGGCGGCACAGGCCTGGGCCTGTCTATCGTGAAGCATGCCGTGGCCTATCACCACGGCACCCTGGACCTGGAGAGCCAGCCCGGCAAGGGCACCACCATTACCGTTACCATTCCCAAGAAAAAGCCCTGAAATAACCACAGCCTGGCCGGAAGGCGCAAACTTTCCGGCCAAGCTAAAAACGCTGTATAAGTGAGGAAATTTTATGCTGCTGACCGCCGATATCGGAAACACCAACATTGTTCTTGCCCTGCTGGACCACGGGGACCGGGTGGTATCCCAGCGCCGCATCCCCTCGGGAGAGGTGCTGCCCCCTGCGGCCTACGAGGACGCCGTGAGGCAGATGCTGGCGGGCCATGACGCCCCGGAGGGGGCCGTCATCGGCTCGGTGGTGCCCCGGCTGACGGAGGAAACGGCCCGGGCCATCCGAAGCGTTACGGGGCTGGAGGCCCTGGTGGTGGGTCCCACTACCCCGGCGGGGCTGGAGATCGCCATTGAGGAGCCGGAGACCCTGGGGGTGGACCTGCTGGCGGCGGACGCCGCGGCAGCGGCGGAATATCCTCTGCCGGTGGTGGTGTTCGACTTCGGCACCGCCACCACCGTGACGGTGGTGGACCGGCAGCGACGCTATCGGGGCGGCGTGATTCTGGCCGGGGTGAAGCTGAGTCTCCACGCCCTGTTTTCCGGCACGGCCCAGCTGCCGGACATTGCCCTGGAGCCGCCGGGAAAGGTCATCTGCTCCGTTACGGAGGACAGCCTTCAGGCCGGGGCCATTTACGGGGCCGCCGCCATGGCCGACGGCCTGCTGGACCGCATGGAGGAGGAGCTGGGGCAGCCCTGTACTGCCGTGGCCACCGGGGGCCTGTCCGGGATCATTACCCCCTACTGCCGCCGGAGGATCCTGCACGACGACAGTCTGCTGCTGCGGGGGCTGGCGCTGATCTGGCGGAAAAACTGCGGAAATCGGTAAATTTTATCCTATAGGAGGGACCTTATGGACCAGCTGCGAAAGAAAAAAGGCTTTATCTGCGACATGGACGGCGTGATCTATCACGGCAACCGGCTGCTGCCGGGGGTGAAGGAATTTGTGGACTGGCTGTATCGCGAGGAGAAGAATTTCCTGTTTTTGACCAACTCCTCCGAGCGCAGCCCCAAGGAGCTGCAGCAGAAGCTGCGCCGCATGGGGCTGGACGTGGACGAGAGCCACTTCTACACCAGCGCCCCGGCCACGGCACGGTTCGTCAGCAGTCAGGCCCCCGGGTGCAGCGCCTATGTCATCGGCGGGGCGGGGCTGATTATGGCCCTCCACGACGAGGGCATCACCATGAACGACGTGGACCCGGATTACGTCATCATCGGCGAGGGCAACAGCTATAACTACGAAAACATTCTGCGGGCGGTGCGGCTGGTGCTGAAGGGCGCCAAGCTCATCGGCACCAACAGTGACCTGACCGGCCCCTCGGAGGACGGCATCATTCCCGCCTGCCGGGCCATGATCGCCCCCATCGAAATGGCCACCGGCCAGAACGCCTACTTCGTGGGCAAACCCAACCCCCTGATGATGCGCACGGGGCTGCGCATTCTGGGGGTCCACTCCGAGGACGCGGTGATGATCGGCGACCGGATGGACACGGATATGGTGGCCGGTATCGAGACCGGCCTGGACACGGTGCTGGTGCTCTCCGGCGTTACCCGGCAGGAGGACATTGCCAAATTCCCCTACCGCCCCCGGCTGGTGCTGGACGGCGTGGGGGATATTCCCGGGCCTGCGGCGGAATAACGCCCGGTAAAAATTTAACATTTTCCCGGAAAAGTTTCGTTTTAAGAGAAAAAACAGTTTACATGGGTTGACCGACTGTTGTATAATACAATAAAGTCGTTATCCGGCTGTTTTTTCGGAACAATTCAATGCAACAGGAGGAGATTCCCATGTCTTACAGAATTTTGGTCATCAACCCGGGCTCCACGTCCACCAAGATCGGCGTCTATGAGGACGAAACCCTGCTTTTCGACAAGACGCTGCGCCACAGCGCCGAGGAGATCGACAAATTTGATTCCATCCCCGCCCAGAAGGACTGGCGGCGCAAGCTGGTGATGCAGGCCCTGGATGACCAGGGCTTCGACGTTACGACCCTGTCCGCCGTTTCCGGCCGGGGCGGTCTGCTGGCCCCCATCCGCGGCGGCACCTACGCCGTCAGCGACCGGCTGGTCCGCGACTGTACCGTGGGCGTTCAGGGGCAGCATGCCTCCAACCTGGGCGGTCTGCTGGCCCGGGAGATCGGCGACCAGCTGGGCATCCCCTCCTACATTGTGGACCCCGTGGTGGTGGACGAGCTGTCCGACGTGGCCCGCTATGCCGGCCATCCCCTGTTCCATCGCACCAGCATCTTCCACGCCCTGAACCAGAAGGCCGTTGCCAAGCGCTATGCCAAGGAGCACGGCAGGAAGTATGAGGACCTGAACCTTATCGTCTGCCACATGGGCGGCGGCTGCTCCATCGGCGCCCACGTCCACGGCAGCGTGGTGGATACCCAGAACGCCCTGGACGGCGACGGCCCCTTCTCCCCTGAGCGGTCCGGCAGCCTGCCCACCGGTCAGCTGGTGAGCCTGTGCTTCAGCGGCAAGTACACCGCCGGTGAGGTCCGCAAGATGCTGGCCGGTCACGGCGGCCTGGTGGCCTACACCGGCTCCAACGATATGCGCGACCTGCTGAAGGCCGCCCACAACGGCGACAAGGAGATCGCCGGCGCTGTGGACGCCTTCCACTATCAGATCAGCAAGGAGATCGGCGCCATGGCCGTGGTCATGAAGGGCCAGGTGGATCAGATCATCCTCACCGGCGGCATTGCCTACGGCAAGGAGACTGTGGACGCCATCACCGATATGGTGGGCTGGATCGCCCCCATCACCGTGTATCCCGGCGAGGACGAGCTGCTGGCTCTGGCCCAGGGTGCTCTGCGCGTGCTTAACGGCGAGGAGCCTGCCCGGGTGTATTGATGTCCCCGGATCGCCTTGAAAGCGTGAAAAAATTCCCGGTGCGGTGCACCGGGAATTTTTTTATGAGCAATGTCAGCAGAGCTTGGCGCCGGCGGGAATGGCATCGTCCAGCAGCAGCAGGTGCAGCTTTTCCTCGCCCTTTTCCTTATGGACGGCAGAGATCAGCATGCCGCAGGAGGGGATGCCCATCATCTTCCGGGGGGGCAGGTTCAGAATGGCCACGGCAGTTTTGCCGATGAGCTGCTCCGGCTCATAATAGTGATGGATGCCAGAGAGAATGGTGCGGTCCGTGCCGCTGCCGTCGTCCAGGGTGAATTTCAGCAGCTTGTCGGACTTCTTCACGGCCTCGCAGTTCTTGATCTTCACGGCCCGGAGGTCGGACTTGCAGAAGGTGTCGAAGTCCACCTGCTCCTGGGCATAGGGCTCCAGCTCCAGGGCAGGCAGAGCGGCCTTGCGCTGGGCCTCCTGGATGGCGTTGAGCTCGGCCAGGGCTTTCTCGGCGTCGACGCGGGGGAACAGGGCCTCGCCCTTGTGAACGGTGACGTCCGGGCGCAGGCTGCCCCACACGTTGGCCTTTTCCCAGGTGCGGCAGCACGGGCAGGCTCCGATCTGGTCAAAGATCTTTTCGGCGCTGTCGGGAATGAAGGGAGTCAGCAGCACGGCGCAGATGCGGACGGTTTCCAGCAGGTTATACATCACGGCGGCCAGGCGGGCCCGGTTGGCGGGGTCCTTGGCCAGGGTCCAGGGGGCGTTTTCGTCGATATACTTGTTGGCCCGCTGGATGGTCTTGAAGATCTGCTCCAGGGCGTTCTGGAACTGGAAGTGCTCCATCTCCGCCTCATAGCGGTCCCGCAGGGTGGAGACCATCTGCTTCAAATCGTCGTCGGCGTCGGTATCCAGGCGCTCGGTGGGCAGGGTGCCGCCGAAGTATTTCTCCACCATGGCGGTGGTGCGGCTGACCAGGTTGCCCAGATCGTTGGCCAGGTCCATGTTGATGGTCTGGATCAGCAGCTCGTTGGAGAAGTTGCCGTCGGAGCCGAAGGGGAAGGTTCGCAGCAGGAAGAAGCGCAGAGCGTCCACGCCGAACTTCTCCGCCAGCACATAGGGGTCCACCACGTTGCCCTTGGACTTGGACATCTTGCCGCCGTCCATCACCAGCCAGCCGTGGCCGTACACATGCTTGGGCAGGGGCATTTCCATGCTCATGAGCATGGCGGGCCAGATAATGGAGTGGAACCGGACGATCTCCTTGCCCACAAAGTGGACGTCGGCGGGCCAATACTTGTCGTAATCGTGATACCGGTCGTTCATAAAGCCCAGGGCGGTGGTGTAGTTGAACAGAGCGTCCACCCACACATACACCACATGGCCCGGGTCAAAGTCCACGGGGATGCCCCAGGAGAAGCTGGTGCGGCTGACGCACAGGTCCTCCAGGCCGGGCTTGATGAAGTTGTTGACCATCTCGTTGACCCGGGAGCGGGGCTGCAGGAAGTCGGTGTCCTCCAGCAGGTGCCGGACCCGGTCGGCATACTTGGACAGGCGGAAGAAATAGGCCTCCTCCTCGGCGTCCATGACCTCGCGGCCGCAGTCGGGGCACTTGCCGTCCACCAGCTGGCTCTCGGTCCAGAAGCTCTCGCAGGGCTTGCAGTATTTGCCCTTGTAGGTGCCCTTGTAGATGTCGCCCTTTTCGTACATCTTGCGGAAGATCTTCTGGATGGAGGCACAGTGGTAATCGTCGGTGGTGCGGATGAAGCGGTCGTTGGAGATGTTCATCAGCTTCCACAGGTCCAGGATGCCCTGGGGGCCCTCCACGATGTTGTCCAGGAACTCCTTGGGGGTCTTTCCGGCGGCCTTGGCCTTGTCCTCGATCTTCTGGCCGTGCTCGTCGGTGCCCGTCAGGAACAGCACGTCGCAGCCGGTGAGCCGCTTATAGCGGGCCATGGCATCGGTGGCCACGGTGCAGTAGGTGTGGCCGATGTGCAGCTTGTCCGAGGGGTAGTAAATGGGTGTGGTGATATAGAATTTCTGCTTTTCCATGGGGATCTATCTCCTTTTCCGCCGCTCCGAATGGAAGAGCGGCTTAAAATTATGCATATCACGTTTGGTGTTTTTCCCACAGCCGGGAAACGGGGCAAACAAAAAACGCCCCCGGCCGCAGCCAAGGGCGATGCGCAGCACCGCGATACCACCTTGCTTCGCCGCTCCCTTGCGAAAAGCGGCCTCATGGAGCGCCCACACGCCCCGGTGCTGTAACGGGCACACCCGGTCCGGCCTGACGCGCCGCGCTCAGCCGGACGGCTCCGGGGCCATGTTCGCCGGGGCCGCCGTGTCCGCTTTCACCTTGCCGGACTCTCTTGTGACGGAGGCTGCGCCGGGTACTCTTCCCATCTACGCCATTGATACCTGAATATATTATCCCCCGCAGGAGGGTTTGTCAATCATTTTCTTGGAAAATCGGTCCGTTTATGGTATGATACAAGAAAAAACGGAGGAAGAAGGCCATGAAGCTGGTAAGCTGGAACGTCAACGGCCTGCGGTCATGCCTGACCAAGGGCTTTCTGGAATATGTGAAGCAGGAGGACCCGGACATTATGTGCCTGCAGGAGACGAAGCTGCAGCCGGAGCAGGCGGTGTTCGAGCTGGAGGGGTATCACCGGTATTTCCACTCCGCCGACAAAAAGGGGTATTCCGGCACGGCGGTGCTGACCAAGGAGGAGCCCCTGTCCGTGGTGTACGGCTTCGGGGACGATGTCCACCGCCACGAGGGGCGGGTCATCACGGCGGAATATCCGGAATTTTATCTGGTGTGCTGCTACACCCCCAACAGTCAGGACGGGCTGAAGCGGCTGGACTACCGGATGCAGTGGGAGGATGACCTGCGGGCATATCTGCTGGAGCTGGACGGAAAAAAGCCCGTGATCTACTGCGGGGACCTGAACGTGGCCCACCAGGAGATGGACCTGAAAAATCCCAGGTCCAACCGGATGAACCCGGGCTTTTCCGACCAGGAGCGGGAGAAGCTGACGCAGCTGCTGGCCGCCGGCTTTGCCGACACCTTCCGGACTCTGCACCCGGAGGAGGTCACGTATTCCTGGTGGAGCTATCGGTTCCACGCCCGGGAAAAGAACGCCGGGTGGCGCATTGACTATTTCATCGTGTCCCGGCGGCTTTTGCCCCGGGTGACGGAGGCCGCCATCCGCACGGAGGTGTACGGCAGCGACCACTGCCCGGTGGTGCTGGAGCTTTCCTGAAAAAAAGCTTGACTGTCAAGTCCCTTTACCCCTTATACTGCGGAGAAAAGGAGGGCGGCGCCATGCATATCAAGGACATTGAGACACGGACCGGGCTGTCCCGGGCCAACATCCGCTATTATGAGCAGGAGGGGCTGGTGCATCCGGTCCGGGCCCGGAACGGCTATCGGGACTATAGCCAGGAGGATCTGGACACGCTGCTGCGCGTCCGGCTGCTGCGGCGGCTGGACGTGCCCATTGAGGAGATCCGGGCCATGCAGGCCGGGGAGCTGGACCTGGCCGATGTTTTAGAGGAGCGCATCCGGACTGCCCAGCGCCGGGAGGAGCAGGCCCGGAAGGACCAGGCCGTATGCCGGGCCATGCAGGCGGACCGGGTCCGCTATGACAGCCTGGACCCGGAGAAATACTGGCTGGCCCTGCACACGGCGGCCCAGGCAGCTCCCGCCGCGCCCCAGGCAGACCGGCAGGAGCCATGTCCCTGGCGGCGGTTCCTGGCGCGGAATCTGGACCTGGCCCTGTGCTCCTGCGCGGCGGCGCTGGCAATGCTGGCAGGGCACATATCGTTCCGCCAGCAGGGGTTCTCCCTGCTCAACACCATAGGCGCACTGCTGCTGATGCTGGCGGTGGAGCCGGTGCTGCTGCACCTGTGGGGGACCACGCCGGGAAAGCGGCTGCTGGGTCTGACGGTGGAAAAGCCCGACGGGCGGCGGCCGGAGTGGGGTGAGGCCTTTGCCTACACGGCTCTGGCGCTGGTATGCGGCATGGCGCTGCTGATTCCCGTGGTGCGGCTGTGGCGGCTGAAAAAAAGCTATCAGGACTGCCGGGACGGACTGAAGCTGCCCTGGGAGGGGGAGGTGCTGTGTCAGAGCCGGGACATTCCCGGCTGGCGGTGGGCGCTGCTGCCCGCAGCCCACGGGCTGCTGATCCTGGTCATCGTGTGCGGCCTGATGAGTGCCATGATCCCTGTCCACCGGGGACGGCTGACGGTTCCGGAGTTTGCGGAGAACTTCAATCAAATGGCCCAGGCGGTGGAATCGCCTCTGCGGCTGCGGGAGGACGGCACCTGGGTGCGGGACATGCTGACAGGCTGCTATCCGGGGTTCAGGAAGAACACCTTTCCCCAATCGCTGACCTTTGAGACGGACGAGGTCGGGTACATTACCGCCGTGCGCTTTCAGTGCGGCTACACTGCCCAGGGCGGGATGCAGGCCGTCGGTGACCCGGATGTGGTGTGGGCCGGGTATGCATACATACACCCGCTGCTGCTGTGCATGATGGCGGGACCCGGGGCCCAGGAGGGCGGCCGGCTGCTGCATCCCAGGGCACGGGATATCATAGCGCTGGTCAACGAAAGCTGGTACCAGGGGCTTACCTATGACGCAGGGAGCACCCACACCGCCGCCCGGGTGAGCTGCTGGGGCTATCTCCGGGAGGGCGAGGATACCATGCTGATCCCCGTGGAGGATTCGTGCCAGTTCACCGGGGAATTTGCAATCGTTTGGAAATAATGCGCCGGCGCCATGGTCATCGTTTGCCCTTTTCATCGGCATATGCTTCATCCACGTTCATTTTATTCTTCAGGGCTGTATTCCAATATGTCACCCGGCTGACATTGCAGCACGTCACATATCGCAGCCAATGTAGAAAACCGGATGGCGCTGATATGCCCGTTCTTCATCTTGGAAAGGTTCACATTTGCAACGCCGACTTTCTCCGACAACTCATTCAGGCTCATTTTCCGGTCCGCCATTACGCGGTCCAGCCTTAAAACAATATGTCCCATTGTCCGCCCCCTTACAGCGTTTCATCCGATTCTTTTTGGAGCTGAACACCGTACTTGAATACAGTCACCAAGCACATTGTTACGGCGAAAGCAATTAAGACACCCCACTGAATGCTGATCCCGGTGTCTCTTCCGGCAGACAGGAAAGCGGTAGACAATGTTTCACCAATGGTGGCAAACAGCGCCACGGGAAGAAGAGAAAAACCGAATGCTTTCATCTTTTTCACAAGTTCTTCGCAGAACGGAGATTCACACTTTGCAAGCACCGCAAACAGTCTTTTCAGCATAAACAGAGCTGAGGCAGCAGAAGCAGCAAACAAAGTCGCGAAGATAAGGACTGACACCAAATTTGCCGAACGATACTCAGCAGGCGATGACGTGGCTTCGATCACCTTTGTGTTTTCTTCGGAATGAATTTTGGCGGAAGAAAATGACTGGTTGAAAAATGAGAGTTCCATATTGAAATCCTGATCTTCAGGAGGAATGATCTTATCATTTCCCCCGCTCAGCATTGCCTCGGGGCTTGCGTCCCCCGCATAAGAAAAACCATCTGCAAGAATATCCCACAGGGAATCGAAATTTTTTTCGTTGATCCTGAATTCGGCATGATTGGTAACACGAACTGTTAGCGCATCCTTTGGAAGCGTAGACACATAAATTGTAGCTACGCAGCTCGCCGCAGCCGCTAAGATCGCAATGACCATTAAGACGGTCATTGCAATCTTGCCCACTTTACCGAACTTGTGGAAGTTTGAAAGAGTTTTAGTATTCATAAGAACGCCTCCTACGTAAAACATAAATTATTTAACGTTTAACGTTATGCTTGCAGTATATACCGATACATACGTTTTGTCAAGAGATTTTTAATGTTTATCGTTAATTATTTTATGTTATCTTGAGACAAAAGCGATTCATATTAGCTATCGATATACTTTATTCCACATAGCCACAAGCTGCCTGTCCTCGTTCTGATCTTTGCTTGATACACGGATATGCACAATAGGGAAATCATCAGACGCCCGATAGCGAATCGGGTCCATGGGAATCTCACCCCTGCCGGGTTCTCCGCCAGCTCCGTAGAGAAGTATCATTAGCCCTGTAGCGTTTCATTGCCATATCCGTAGCTGTCGGATATTTCAGAATGGTTCGGAAACGCTCGCCACCTTGCTTCCCGTTATAACCTGGAGTGGCAGGAGGGTCTTGGCGCACCTTCATACGGCTGGAGCTCTCGCCCCCGCACAGGAACGTACCTGATGAATGTGTATTCAGTTGTCAAAGTACAGGTGAGAGTTTTTTTGCCCCTCAATAGGTAGGCAGCGAGAATAGCCAAAAACCGCGGCAAAAATAAAAAAAGTTGAAAAAATTTTTTCATAAGCTCCTCCAGCGAATAAAAAAAGCACCACATCAAAATGATGAGGTGCGATAAAAATAAGCAAAAAAATAACGGGTATCTGATCAACAAATGAACAGATACCCGTTTATAGGACTTGTTTCAGGCAAAAAAACCTGATTTTTGAAGCCGTATTTTCATCAGTTTTCGATGCCGAAAACCCTTGATATTACTGGCTTTTTTGCTTAATTCCGCGAGTCTTTAATCGCTGCCTGAGCGGCGGCCAGACGAGCGATGGGCACGCGGAAGGGAGAGCAGGACACATAGTCCAGGCCCACCTTGTGGCAGAACTCCACGGAGCTGGGATCGCCGCCGTGCTCGCCGCAGATGCCCAGGTGCAGGTCGGGACGGGTCTCGCGGCCCATCTTGGCAGCCATCTTCACCAACTTGCCAACGCCCACCTGGTCCAGCTTGGCAAAGGGATCGTTCTCATAGATCTTCTTGTCATAGTAAGCGCCCAGGAACTTGCCGGCGTCGTCGCGGCTGAAGCCGAAGGTCATCTGGGTCAGGTCGTTGGTGCCGAAGGAGAAGAACTCAGCCTCGGTGGCGATCTCGTCGGCGGTTAGAGCGGCCCGGGGGATCTCGATCATGGTGCCCACCAGGTACTTCATCTCCACGCCGGCAGCGGCCAGCTCCTCGTCAGCGGTCTTGACCACGATGCTCTTGACGTACTTCAGCTCCTTCACCTCGCCCACCAGGGGGATCATGATCTCGGGAACCATGTTCCACTCGGGATGACGCTTCTGAACGTTGATGGCGGCGCGGATGACGGCACGGGTCTGCATGACGGCGATCTCGGGGAAGGTGACGGCCAGACGGCAGCCACGGTGACCCATCATGGGGTTGAACTCGTGCAGGGAGGCGATGATGGCCTTGATCTCGGCCACGGTCTTGCCCATATCCTTGGCCAGCAGCTCGATGTCGGCCTCCTCGGTGGGAACGAACTCGTGCAGGGGGGGATCCAGGAAGCGGATGGTCACGGGGCAGCCCTCCATGGCCTCATAGATGCCCTCGAAGTCGCCCTGCTGCATGGGCAGCAGCTTGGCCAGAGCCTTTTCGCGCTGCTCCACGGTGTCGGAGCAGATCATCTCGCGGATGGCGGCGATGCGGTCGCTCTCGAAGAACATATGCTCGGTGCGGCACAGGCCGATGCCCTGGGCGCCCAGCTCACGGGCCTTGGCGGCATCGTGGGGGGTGTCGGCATTTGTGCGGACCTGCAGCCGGCGATACTTATCGGCCCAGGCCATGATGCGGCCGAAGTCGCCGCCCACGCTGGCGTCCACGGTGGGCATAGCGCCGTCGTAGATGTTGCCGGTGGAGCCGTCCAGGCTCAGCCAGTCGCCCTCGTGATAGGTCTTGCCGGCCAGCGTAAACTGCTTGTTGGCCTCGTCCATGTTGATGGCGCCGCAGCCGGAGACGCAGCACTTGCCCATGCCGCGGGCCACAACGGCGGCGTGAGAGGTCATGCCGCCGCGAACGGTCAGGATGCCCTGAGCGGCCTTCATGCCCTCGATATCCTCGGGAGAGGTCTCCAGACGGACCAGGACCACCTTCTCGCCCCGGGCAGCCCATTCCTTGGCGTCCTCGGCGGAGTAGACGATCTTGCCGCAGGCGGCGCCGGGAGAGGCGGGCAGCGCCTTGCCCACAGGGGCGGCAGCCTTCAGCGCGGCGGGGTCAAACTGGGGGTGCAGCAGGGTATCCAGGTTCCGGGGATCGATCATGGCCACGGCCTGCTGCTCGGAGATCATGCCCTCGTCCACCAGGTCGCAGGCGATCTTCAGAGCGGCGGGAGCGGTGCGCTTGCCGTTGCGGGTCTGGAGCATGTACAGCTGGCCATGCTCCACGGTGAACTCCATGTCCTGCATGTCGCGATAGTGGTCCTCCAGGGTGCGGCAGACCTCCACGAACTGGGCATAGGCCTCGGGGAACTTCTCGGCCATCTGGTCGATGGGCATGGGGGTACGCACGCCGGCCACCACGTCCTCGCCCTGGGCATTGGTCAGGAACTCGCCCATGAGCTTCTTCTCGCCGGTGGCGGGGTTGCGGGTGAAGGCCACGCCGGTGCCGGAGCTGTCGCCGGAGTTGCCGAAGACCATGGACTGGACGTTGACGGCGGTGCCCCAGTCGTAGGGGATCTCGTTCATGCGGCGGTAGACGTTGGCGCGGGGGTTGTCCCAGGAGCGGAACACGGCCTTGACGGCCTCCATGAGCTGGACCTTGGGATCCTGGGGGAAGTCCTCGCCCTTCTCCTTCTTGTAGAACTCCTTGAACAGAACCACCAGGTTCTTCATGTCCTCGGTATCCAGCTCCACGTCCTGCTTGACGCCCTTCTTGGCCTTGACGTCGTCGATAATCTCCTCAAAGCGCTTCTTGCTCAGCTCCATCACCACGTCGGAGAACATCTGGATGAACCGGCGGTAGGAATCGTAGGCAAACCGTGGGTTTTGCGTGGCCTCCGCCATGCCGCGGGCCGTTTCGTCGGTCAGGCCCAGGTTGAGCACGGTATCCATCATGCCTGGCATGGAGACCGCAGCGCCGGAACGCACCGACACCAGCAGCGGGTTTTTCGCATCGCCAAAGCCCTTGCCCGTCTTTTTCTCCAGGCCCTCCAGGGCCGCCATGGCCTGCGCTGTGATCTCTTCATCCAGCGTCTTGTCGTTTTCGTAATAGTTGTTACATGCTTCTGTGGAAATCGTGAACCCCGGCGGAACGGGCAGGCCTAGGCCGGTCATTTCGGCCAGGTTGGCGCCTTTGCCGCCCAACAGCTGGCGCATGTTCGCGTTTCCTTGTTCAAAGGTGAAAACGTATTGTTTCATCC
>OJPW01000571.1_pt1 | contig 29620 bp, 26 predicted proteins | sample 1598571 | NCBI WGS metagenome assembly OJPW01 (sample SAMN03922493, study PRJEB24848) | human gut metagenome | isolation source: stool sample | host: Homo sapiens | place: Germany | collected 2011-05
CGGCGCCGGGCTCGGTCAGACCGAAAGCGCCGATCTTGCGGCCGGAGCACAGGTCGGGCAGATACTTCATCTTCTGCTCCTCGGTGCCGTTCTCAAAGATGGGGGCGGCGCACAGGGAGGTGTGGGCGGAAACGATAACGGCGGTGGTGCCGCAGACCTTAGCCAGCTCCTCCACGCACATTGCATAGGACAGCACGTCGGCGCCGGCGCCGCCGTACTCCTTGGGGAAGTAAATGCCCATCATGCCCAGCTTCGCCATCTTCTCGACGGTCTCCATGGGGAAGCGCTCTTCCTCATCGATCTCAGTGGCCAGGGGCTTTACTTCGTTCTCTGCAAATTCGCGGTACATCTTGCGAACGAGCAGCTGTTCCTTAGTCAGATGGAAATCCATACTCTTTTCTCCTTTTCCTGATTTTTACTTGTTGTAGTTGAAGAAGCCTTCGCCGGACTTAATACCCAATTTGCCCGCGCGAACCATCTTCCGGATCAGCACGTTTGCGCGATACTTGCTATCGTGAGTCTCATTGAACAGCACGTCCATAATGTTCAGGACCACGTCCCAGCCGATCAGGTCGCCCAGATGCAGGGGGCCCATGGGGTGGTTGCAGCCCAGCTGCATAGCAATATCGATATCTTCCGCAGAGGCAACGCCTTCCTGCAGAACGCAAACGCCTTCGTTGCAATAGGGGATCAGGATCTTGTTGACCACAAAGCCGGGAGCCTCGTTGACCACAACGGGGGTCTTGCCGATCTCGGTGGACAGGGTCTTGATCTTCTCGACCAGCTCGGCGGGGGTGTTGCCGCCGGCAATGACCTCCACCAGCTTCATGGCGGGCACGGGGTTAAAGAAGTGCATACCGATGAGCTGATGCTTCAGGCCCTGACCCATCTCGGTGATGGACAGAGAGGAAGTGTTGGAAGCGAAGATGGCGTCTTCCTTGCACAGAGCGTCCAGACGGCCCAGCAGCTCCTTCTTGGTGGCCATATTCTCGGCAACGCACTCGATGACCAGGTCGGCATCGGCGGCAGCCTCAAACTCCTCCACCAGGACGCGGCTCATGATGTCATCAGCAGCTTCCTGAGTCATCTTGCCGCGGGCGACCTTCTTGTTCAGAGAGGCAGCCAGCTTATCCTTATGACGCTGAGCGCTGGCGACGCTGGAAGCATACATCAGAGCGGTGTGGCCCTTTGCGGCAAAGACCTGAGCGATACCGCTGCCCATAGTACCTGCACCAAAGATTGCGACTTTCATGATAGTTCCTCCTAAATAAATTTATATTTAAGTAGCCGTTTTAATCATCAGGCCCGGCAAGGGACCTGTTAATTAACGAAATAGGGATTTGCCGGGAGTTACTTGTTCTGATAGGGCTCATGCTTGCGCTTTTCCAGGAAAGCGCCCATGCCCTCCTTCTGGTCGGCAGTCTCGAAGCAGCTGCCGAACAGGCCCTCCTCGATGGTCACAGCCCGGTCGATATCCACCTGCATGCCGTCGTTGATGGCCTTTTTGCAGGCGCGGACGGCGATGGGGGCGTTCTTGGCGATGGTCTCGGCCAGCTTCTCCGCGGCGGGCATCAGCTCCGCCAGGGGATACACGGCGTTCACCAGGCCGATACGCAGAGCCTCGTCGGCCTTGATATTCTTCGCGGTATAGATCAGCTGCTTGGCCATGCCCAGGCCCACCAGGCGGGCCAGACGCTGGGTGCCGCCGAAGCCCGGGGTAATGCCCAGGCCCGCCTCCGGCTGACCGAACACGGCGGTGTCGGCGCAGATGCGGATGTCGCAGCTCATGGACAGCTCACAGCCGCCGCCCAGGGCAAAGCCGTTGACTGCGGCGATGGTGGGGACCGGCAGCGTCTCCAGCTTGCGGAACACGTCGTTGCCCTTCTTGCCGAAGGCCTCGCCCTCCGCCTTGGTCAGGGTGCTCATCTCGCCGATGTCGGCGCCGGCCACAAAGGCCTTCTCGCCGCTGCCGGTGATGACCAGGGCGCGGATCTCGTCGTCCGCCTTCACCTGCTCCACCAGCTGGTCGATATCCTCCAGCACCTGGGAATTCAGGGCATTGAGGGCCTTGGGCCGGTTGATGGTGGCAACGGCGATGTGGCCCTTCTTTTCCAACAGAACGTTCGTCATGATAGTTCCTCCTTGCTTCGATCACCCGCCCTGTCCACCGGACCGGCGGGCCCACGGTGAGATGCCGCCCACAGCGGTCCCATCTTGTGTATGATCTTCATACAGTCTGTATTATAGTCCCTCGTCTAAAAATTATCAAGCCCTTGTTGACCGCCTTTCTCTTTTTCAGGATATTCCACAAAAGAAATGAAAATTCTTTGCGCATTTTTCAATATGACATGTTCATAATCCGGTCACAAAACCGTCCCCGGCACCAAATAGAGCATTTTTTTCGTTTACAGAACCGGCTATCTTGTGGTATATATAAGAATGGATTTTTATTTGCGGCCCCGGGCCGCGTGGGAGGAAGAACGCTATGCGCATGAGAAAGAAAAAAAACCTGCTGCCCCGGATGGAGGCCTGCTCGTCCCTGCTGGTGGCGGACCCCCGTGCTCTGCGGGGCCGCTGGCGGGAGCTGCTGCCCGATGCCCGGGAACTGCGGGTGGAGCTGGGCTGCGGCAAGGGCCGCTTCACGGCGGAGACCGCCGCCGCCGAGCCGGACGTGCTGCTGATCGCCGTGGAAAAGGTCCCCGACGCCATGGTGGTGGCCATGGAGCGGGCCCAGGCGGCAGGTCTGCACAACGTATTTTTCGTGGACGGCGATGCCGCCTGCCTGCCGGAGTTTTTCGCCCCCGGCGAGGTGGACCGCATCTACATCAATTTCTGCGACCCCTGGCCCAGAAGCAACCAGAAAAAGCGCCGCCTGACCCACGGCAATTTCCTGCAATTATACCGCCGGGTGCTGCCCCTGGGCGGCGAGATCCACTTCAAAAGCGACAACGACAAGCTGTTCGAGTGGTCTTTGGAGGAGATCCCCCGGTTTGGATTTCAGCTGTCCCAGGTCACCCGGGACCTTCACGCCGGCGGCCCCGTGGGGGTCATGACGGACTACGAGGCCAAATTCTACCAGCAGGGCGTCACCATCAACCGGTGCGTGGCCACCATGGTTCCCTGGGAAGCGCCTGCGGAGGCGGAGGAGGAAGAAGCATGATCGCCCTGTACGAAAACCAGCCCGTCTCCGCTCGGGTCCGGCTGACGGACGACGACTATCTCAGGACCCGCTATTACCTGCACCCCGACGGCACGGCGGACATTACCGTGGGCCGCGGCCGGGACTGGACGGTGCTGGCCTGCAAGGAGTGCTATGGCAAGGCCGTCAAGACCGTCCTGGACCTGGAGCCGGACAGCTGCGTCTTTGACCTGTCCCCTGCCGCCCGGCTGGGCCAGCCGGGCCTCAACGCCGCCCTGGAGGGCATCCTGGGCGGCTCCCACCGCAAGGCCGACTGCCTGACGGACGTCCGCAGTCCGGCCCTGACCTGCTATGCCTCCGGCAGCGGCTTCACCCTGCCCCAGCTCACCGCCGCCTGGCAGCTGGCGGAGGACATTATGGCTGTCCGCAATTATGTAAACCTCCCCGCCAACCTGCTGACGCCGATGGATTTCGCCGCCCGGCTGACGGCCCTGGCCCAGGGTCTGCCCATCGAAACCGCTGTCTACGACCGGCAGCAGCTGGAGGACCTGGGCCTCCGGGGCCTGCTGACCGTAGGCGGCAGCAGCGGCCACCCCCCGGCCCTGGTGGTGCTGCGGTACACCGGTGCGCCGGAGGACTCCCGGCGGGTAGGCTTCGTGGGCAAGGGCGTCACCGTGGACAGCGGCGGCTATTGTCTGAAATCCGCCTCCTCCATGGCGGGCATCAAGGGCGACATGGCCGGGGGCGCGGCGGCTGCCGCCGCCCTGCACGCTCTGGCCCGGCACGGAGTCCGGGTCAACGTCACGGCGGTGATCCCCACCTGTGAAAACCGCATCTCCCCCACCAGCATGCTCCCCGGGGACCGGATCACCCTCTTTTCCGGCCAGACCGTGGAGATCCTCAACGCCGATGCCGAAGGCCGCCTGATCCTGGCTGACGGCCTCACCTGGGCCATCCGCCGGGAGGGCTGCACCCACCTGGTGGATATCGCCACCCTCACGGGAGCCGTGTACGCCATGCTGGGCTATGTGACCACCGGCGTCATGGCCTCCGACGACGAATGGTACGGCTGCCTGACCCGGGCCGCCGGGCACTCCGGCGAGCGGTTCTGGCGCATGCCGGACTTCCCGGAGTACGAGGACCTGATCCGCAGCGACTATGCCGACGTCCGCAACACCAGCAAGGACGGCTGCGGCGCCATCACCGCCGGACTTTTCCTGAAGCACTTCACCCAGGGGCTTCCCTGGCTCCACCTGGATATCGCCGGCACGGCGGACAACAACACCGGCATCACCTGGCAGCACCAGACCCCCGGCGCCACCGGGGCCGCCGTGTCCACCCTCTATTACCTGGCCCGGGAGCTGGAAAATGCCTGATCCCCGCCCCCAATCTCCCCCAAAGGAGGACAACCCACATGACAACCCCCACTCCCTGCGCCCCCTTGATCGAGGGCTGCGTGGATTCCTATGCCTCCGCTCTGGCCGCCTGCCGGGGCGGCGCAGACCGTCTGGAGCTCTGCGGCCAGCTGGTCATCGGCGGCGTCACCCCCTCTCCGGCCATGCTTGAGCAGGTCCTGCGGGACTGCCCCGTCCCGGTGAACGTTCTCATCCGCCCCCGCTTCGGCGACTTTCTGTATACCGATGCCGAGATGGACCAGATGTGCCGGGAGATCGACCTGTTCCGCCGCCTGGGCGTCAACGGCGTGGTCATCGGAGCCCTGACCCCGGACGGCGCCCTGGATATGGAGAAAATGCGCCGGATGATGGACTGCGCCGGGGACATGGAGGTGACCCTTCACCGGGCCTTCGATATGTCCCGGGACCCCTTCCGGACCCTGGAGGACGCCGTTTCCCTGGGCTGCCGGACGGTGCTGACCTCCGGCCAGGCCCCGGACGCCGCCGCAGGCATTCCCCTGCTGGCCCGGCTCCGCCGTCAGGCCGCCGGACGCATTCACATCATGGCCGGCTGCGGCGTGAAATGGTGGAACATCCAACAGATTCACCACGAGACCGGCATCCGCACCTTCCACACCACCGGCCGCCGCGCCCCGCTGGACAGCGGCATGACCTACCGCAAGTCCACCGTGTCCATGGGCCTGCCCACCCTGTCCGAGTACGAGGTCTGGCAGACCGATCCGGAGGAATTTGCCCGGTGCGCCGCCATTGTCCACGGTCTGCACGAAGCATCTATAAAATAATAAGCAGAAAGGAAAATCGCTCATGGAAAAGCAGCTCAAGGGCTTCGGCCTGTTCAGAAGATCTCACGAAAGCACCGTGGATTCGGCGGAGGTCAAGCAGAACGAAAACCGCATCTTCCAGGAGGTGTGCCAGCTGGTGCGGGCCTTCCGGGAAAAGCATCCCTCCGTGGGATATGCGGTGCGGCTGGAGCGCTCCGCTCCCCTGGAGCCGGGTCCCGCGCCGTCCCGCTATTCCGCCTGGCTCATCGTCTCTCTGAGCCGGAACCAGACGATTCTGGAGAGCGGCCCGGATACCACCGAGTGGCCCGACGCCCGGGACGAGATCACCCGGGTCCGGGGCAAAAAGCTGACGGTTTCTGACGCGTATGTCCGCCTGATCGAGGAGGACCTGGAGAGCATTACCGCCGACTACGAGGCAAGCCCCGGCACCTATGTGGAAAACCGGGAGGCTTCCCGTGAAATGCTGGCCGAGGCCTGCCGCGTGGAGTGGATCGAGTAAAAAAGGAGGCCCCTATGCTGCTGTCCCCCGAAACGTATGCCGCCGCCCGGCGGCGCTTTGATTCGCTGCTGACCGGCCCTGCCGCCTGTGCGGCCCCGGCCATCCGGACGGCGCTGGAGGGCCTGGACCCCGACGATGCCCAGGCCCTGGTCTGGTGCTATGCCGCCAGCCCCCTCAGCGACTGGCTGAATACTCCCCCGGCCCTGTTCCGCAGTCTGGCACGGCACGGGGTCATGCTGCGCCGGACCTCCCCCTATGCCGCCCACCTGCCGGAGGACATTTTCCTGAACTATGTGCTCCATCCCCGGGTCAACGAGGAGGAGCTGTCCGACTGCCGCCGGGCTATGTATGATGAGCTGTCCCCCCTCCTGGCCGGTTTGCCGGAATATCAGGCCGCCGTCCGGGTGAATTATTGGAACGCCAGCCAGGTAACATACCGGCTGACGGATGACCGCACGATTTCCGCAGCCGCCGCCTGGCGCTGCGGCTTTGGCCGCTGCGGCGAGGAATCCACCTTTGCCGTCAACGCCTACCGGGCCGTGGGCATCCCCGCCCGGCAGATCTACACCCCCCGCTGGGCCCACTGCGACGACAACCACGCCTGGGTGGAGGTCTGGGTGGATGGCAGCTGGCATTTTCTGGGAGCCTGTGAGCCGGAGGAGACTCTGGACCGGGGCTGGTTCACAGCGGCGGCAGCCCGGGCCCTGCTGCTGCATACCCGGTGCTTTGGAGACCCCGTGGGGGAGGAAATTATTTCCAGAAGCGGCATGGTGACTCTGCTGAATCAGACCCGCCGCTATGCCCCGGTGCGGACCCTCACCGTCCGGGTAACGGACCGGGCCGGAGCCCCTCTGCCGGGGGCGGCGGTTTTCTTTGAAATTCTCAACGCCTGCCAATGGTTCCCCGCTGCCCGGGTCCCGGCGGACCGGCAGGGACTCGCCCGGCTCACCTGTGGGCGGGGCAGTCTCCGGGTCCGGGCAGTTTGCGGTGAATGGTCTGCGCAGGAAATTATTTCCGGTGACGCAGAAACCGTCACCCTGACTCTGCCGGAGTCGGAGAAGTCGGAAATCAGCCGGGACATCTCGGTCTGTCCCGGCCCTGTCCCTATGTTGTCCCGGGACAAAACACCCCCTGTCCCGGTGTTGTCCCAAGGAAAAAAGCGGCTTGCCGCCGCAATCGACGCCCGCAAACGCCGTATCGCTCATATAGAGCAGGACGCGGAAGCTATGGCAGCGGGCCTTCCCGGAGGAGAACTCCTGCTTCAGGCTCCCGCCAACCGGGAAAATCTGGCAGAGTTTCTGGAAAATTCTTCCTTTTCCCTGCCCCATAAGCAGGCCCTTTTGGCAGCTCTCTCCCGCAAGGATCTTCAGGATGTGACCCCGGAGGTGCTGGCAGAGTCGTTGTCCGTGCCCGGCCCCTGCCCGGAGCTGCCGGAGGACGTGTATTTCCGGTATGTGGCCTGTCCCCGGATAGATAACGAGCCCCTGCGGCCCCAGCGGCGGCAGCTGCTGCATGCCCTGACGGACTCACAAAAGGAACATTTCCGCCGTGATCCCCAGGCTTTATACGCCTGGCTTACGGAAAGTATTCACTTTTTCCCCCAGGAGGAATACCCTCAGCTGACCACCCTTCCGGCGGCAGCGCTGGCGTCAAGGGCCGGGTCCCCCCTATCCCGGGATGCGCTGTTCGCGGCCCTGTGCCGGGCCCTGGGTGTCCCCGCCCGGCTGCACCCGGCGGACCGGGAGCCTCAGTTCTGGCAGAACGGTCAATTCCGTTCCGCCGCAACGGGTCTGGCCCGGGGCAGCTTCCTGATTCTGGAAAATCCCATGGCATTCGGCACGGATTTTGGCCTGACAAAGCAGGAGGATGAACAGGCCCTGGACCTGTCGTCCTATTCCTGGAAAAACGGGCAGATGACCGTGGACCTGCTGCCCGGACGTTATACCGTTATCACCGATAGCCGCCTGCCCTGTGGGGATATACACGCCCGCACCGTCTGTTTTTCCCTGGATATTGGAGAAAAACGGCGGATTCCCCTGAAAAAAGTGCCGGTTTTTCCGGAGGAGATGACCGTCTCCTGTCCCCTGCCGGACTTCACCGTCCGCTCCCCGGATGGCCGGGAGCTGGCCGGCCGGAAGCTGACCCGGACCCCGGCGCTGCTGGCCTGGCTGGAGGTTGGCCGGGAGCCCACGGAGCATCTGCTGGGAGAGCTGCGGGATCGGGCAGCGGCTCTTGCCGGAATGGATATTGTCCTTCTGGTGCCGGACCTCCGGGACCGGGCGGGCCCGCTTCTGGCGGAGGTCTGCCGGGTCCTGCCCCGGTGCCGGGTGCTGCTGGGCGGCAGGCCCAACGCCCTGGCCCACAGCGCTTTCCTGGAGCCGGGGTGCCTGCCCCTGGTGCTGGTGACGGACGGTCCCCTCCATGCCGTATACGCCGCCGCAGGCTACCGGGTAGGCGGGGTGCAGCTGGCGGAAACGGTGCTGCGGCAGGCAAAGGAGGGGCTCAGATGATCATCGAAAGCCATGCCCACTACAGTCATAAGCGCTACGACGGTACCTTCCGGTACCTGACCGGCCAGTTGACGGCGGAGGAGGGGAACCGGGATGGATTGCTGAAGCGGCTGCGGGAGAGCGGTGTCGCCCTGTGCATCGAGCCCGCCATCGACTTTGACTCCAACCGGCTGACCGCCGCCCTGTACCGGCAGCATCCGGACTTTTTCCGCCTGGCGGTGGGCGTTCATCCCACCCGGACGGCCCAGGTTCCCTGGCGGCAGCGAAAACAGCTGGCCACCTGGGCCCGGGGCCCCGGTGTGGCAGCCATCGGAGAGACGGGACTGGACTATCACCGGCCCCGGCATCACCGGCTGGTCCAGCTGCTGTGGTTCCGGTATCAGCTGGACCTGGCCCGGCGGACAGGGCTGCCGCTGGTGCTGCACATCCGCATGGCGGACCGGGACGCCCTGCCCATGCTGCGCCGCAGGCGGCGGTGGCTCCCCGGCGGGGTGGTGCACTGCTTCCAGGGCGGCTGGGAAACGGCCCGGCAGTACCTGGACCTGGGCCTGTGTCTGGGCATCGGCGGCGCGCTGCTGCGGCGGGAGTCGGCCCCCCTGCGGGAGACAGTGGCCCGGGCACCGCTGGAGCGGCTGCTGGTGGAGACCGACAGCCCCTATGTGCTGCCGGACATTCCCTGGGAGGGCAGCAGAAAATCTCTGGGCAGGGTGCGCAACTCCTCCCTGCTGCTGCCCCGGATCATTGAGGAGATCGCACGGCTTAAGCGGCTGCCGCCAGAGACGGTGGAGGCGGCTGTGCTGGAAAATACCCGGCGGGTGTTCCGCCTGCCGGACATAAAGAACGGAGGATGACCATGCAGTACGACTTTGACACAATTCTGGACCGGCGGGGACGGGATGCCCTGGCCCTGGACGTGATCCCCTATGCCGGAGTGGAGCCTAAGGCGGGCTTTTCCCGGATCCCTATGTGGGTGGCGGATATGAGCTTTCCCACCGCGCCGCCGGTGCTGGAGGCCATCCAGGCCCGGCTCAGCCACCCCAATTTCGGCTACTACCGGCTGACGGACGCCTACTATGACAGCATCATCCGCTGGCAGCAGGCGCGGCACGGGGTATCCGGCCTGGAGCGGCGGCACATCGGGTATGAAAACGGGGTCCTGGGCGGCGTCAGCTCCGTGGTGCAGGCGTTGACCTGCCCCGGGGAGCCTATCCTGGTCCACAGCCCCACCTATGTGGGCTTTACCCACACCCTGGAGCGGCTGGGGCGGCCCATCGTCCACACGCCGCTGAAGCGGGATGAGGCGGGCGTGTGGCGCATGGACTATGCGGACATGGACCGGCAGCTGAAGGAGCACGACATCCACCTGGCCATCCTGTGCTCCCCCCACAATCCCTGCGGCCGGGTGTGGGAGCGATGGGAGCTGGAGCAGGCCATGGAGGTATACGCCGCCAACGACTGCACCGTCATCTCCGACGAGATCTGGTCGGACCTGATCATGCCGGGACACACCCACATTCCCACCCAGTCCGTGTCCGCCGATGCCCGCAGCCGCACCGCAGCCTTTTATGCCCCCACCAAGACCTTCAGCCTGGCGGGGCTCATCGGGTCGTACCACATTATCTACGACGACCGGCTGCGCAGCCGGGTCCGGCGGCAGGGGGACCTGTCCGGGTATAACAGCTGCAACGTGCTGTCCATGCATGCCCTGACGGGGGCCTACAGCCACGCGGGCATGGAATGGGTGGACCAGCTGTGCGCCGTGCTGGACAAGAACCTGCGGTACATCCGGGACTTTATGGAAAGCCGGTTCCCCGGCGTTTCCATGATGCTGCCTCAGGGGACGTATATGCTGTTCGTCAACTGCGGGGCCTGGTGCCGGGACCACGGCATCACCCCGGACCAGCTGCGCCGCCGGGGTGTGGAGCACGGCGTGATCTGGCAGAGCGGCGAAGCCTTCGGCGACGGCGACTGCATCCGCATCAACGCCGCCCTGCCCCATGCCCTGGTGCAGGAGGCCATGGACCGGCTGGAAAAATACGTCTTTGTGTGAGCGGCCCCGCCAGGTCACGCGTTTTCGGGAATCGCCACGGGAACAAAGCTGCTGCGTAAAAGAGGGATTGACATTTGCTCCCGCTGTCCGTATAGTGTAATTGTTATTATTTGGCGAGATTAGAAGGGCCAGCCGTGAGGAAAGAGGGAGTACGATGAAAAAGCGTGTTTGGAAACGGATATTGGTGGTTCTGCTGGTGCTGGTGGTGATCGTCGGCGCGGCGGGCCTTGTGCTGGTGAAATCGGCGGCGGATATGGTCCCCCGGATGCAGGAACGGCTGGAGCAGGCCACCAGCATCCACTACACGTATTACATGGATATTGACGCCAGTTCCCTGGCGACCACCTCATCCGCCAGGATAAGCGGTGATATCTCCATGGTCATAAGCGACCCGGTGGCTATGGAAATGGACCTGACTATGAGCGGATCCGGACCGGAGGAAGCGAACCTGTATCACATCTATGCGGTCCCCGAGGGCGATTCGGAAAAGGTGTATGTGGGCATGGCGGATAAAGAGGACATGAAGTGGTACCGGGCCACCCTGTCCGCTGAGCTTTTCCGCGCAAATGTCCAGTCTCTGGACATCCGGGAGATAACGCAGCTCAGCACACAGAGCGATACCGACTTCCGGGTCGTGGGGATGAATTGGGTCCAGGGTCAGTTGGCTCTGTGCGTTGAGGGAACGCTACCGCCGCATATCGCGCAGGGAATACTGAAAAACAGCACCACCGGCCTTTGGGATCGCCTGAAGTCTCTGTTTGGGACCTCGGATACCCCGGAGGAAACAGCGGCGGAGGTCCCTGTCCGGGTCTGGATAGGGCTTTTCTCCCGCCTACCGGTAAAGTATGAGATAGACGCGACGCAGCTCATGCAGCAGATCGTGCAGAAAAATCAGGAGGACGGCACCATCAGCCGCTATGCCATCGGACTGGAGATCGTTGGCTATAACGATATTCAGGAGATCACCGTGCCGCAGGAGGTGCAGGACGCCTCCAAAAACCTGACCTTCTGGAAGGACTAACCGCAAAAGGTCCCGGCCAAAGCCGGGGCCTTTTGCGGTTCTTTCCGGATAAGACCAGAAAGCGGGGATATTCGAAAAAATAATGATTGACATTTGTCTTTAATTTTTATATATTGTATCTGCCAAATTTCAACGAGAGATATCAGGCCTATCCGCAAGGCCTCCCTTTGAACAGAGAAAAGAGGTAAGTCCAAAATATTTTACGAACGGGGGAGGATAAATGTCCAAAGAGTTGATTCGCCTGCGGGACCTCTGCATGGCGTTTGACGACGAGCTGGTTCTCGATCACATCAATCTGTATATCAACGATTCTGAATTCCTCACACTTCTGGGCCCCAGCGGCTGTGGAAAGACCACAACGCTGAGGATTATCGGCGGTTTCACGACGCCCACGTCGGGAGACGTCACCTTTGACGGTGTGAGGATTAATGATGTCCCGCCGCATAAGCGGCAGATCAACACGGTGTTCCAGAAGTATGCGCTGTTCCCTCATCTGGACGTGTTTGAGAACATCGCCTTTGGCTTGCGGATCGCCAAGGTGCCTGCCGAGGAAATCGAGGAGCGCGTGACGGAAATGCTGGGTGTGGTGAGTCTGAAGGGCTTTGAGCACCGGAAAATCACCCAGCTGTCCGGCGGCCAGCAGCAGCGGGTGGCCATCGCCCGGGCGCTGGTGAACCGGCCCAAGGTCCTGCTGCTGGACGAGCCCCTGGGCGCGCTGGACCTGCGCCTGCGGAAGGATATGCAGAACGAGCTGAAGCGTATCCAGCAGCAGATGGGCATAACGTTTATATATGTGACCCACGACCAGGAGGAGGCCCTGACCATGTCCGACACCGTGGTGGTGATGGACAAGGGCCGCATCCAGCAGATCGGCACCCCCGAGGACATCTATAACGAGCCGAAAAACGCCTTTGTGGCGGACTTTATCGGCGAGAGCAACATTCTCAACGGCACCATGGTCCGCGACAACGTGGTGAAAATGTACGGCAAGGAGTTCCCCTGCGTGGACGGCGGGTTCGCCCCCAACGAGCCGGTGGACGTGGTCATCCGCCCCGAGGACATCGACATTGTCCCCGTGGAGCAGGGGCAGCTGGTGGGCACCGTCACCAACGTCACCTTCAAGGGGATGCAGTACGATATCATCGTGGACTTCCGGGGCTTCAAGTGGCTGATCCAGACCACGGACCACTCCCCGGTGGGGGCCCGCATCGGCGTGAAGATCGACCCCGACGGGTTCCATATCATGAAAAAAAGCGAATATTCCGGTCAGTTCGGCGACTACAGCTCCTATTCCGAGGAGTATGAGGAGCTGGCGGACGCCTCCTGGGAGACGGATGAGGAGGAGAGCGGGGATGAAGAATAAGCTCTCCCGGTTCGCCGTGCCCTATGAGGTGTGGATGGCCATTTTCGTGGTGGCCCCCATCCTCATCATGGTGATCTATGCCTTCTCCTCCTCAGAGGGGGGCTTCACCCTGGACAATTTTGTGCAGATGGGCGGCTATACCCAGGTGTTTCTGCGGTCATTCAAGCTGGCCATCATCGCCACGCTGATCTGTCTGGTCATCGGGTACCCGGTATCGTATCTCATGAGCCGGGAGGGGCCCGCCTTCCAGCGGACGGCCATGGTGCTGATCATGCTGCCCATGTGGATGAACTTCCTGCTGCGGACGTATTCCTGGATGACCATCCTGGAAAACCACGGGCTGCTGAACCAGCTGTTTCAGAAAATCGGGCTCATCAGCCTGTATAACCACATTTTCGGCACGGAGCTGGAGTATTTCTCCATGATGAATACCCAGGGGGCCGTGGTGCTGGGCATGGTATATAACTATCTGCCCTTTATGATCCTGCCCATCTATTCCGTGATCATCAAGCTGGACGGCTCCCTGCTGGAGGCTGCCCGGGACCTGGGGGCCAACTCCATGACGGTATTCCGCCGGGTGATCCTGCCTCTGAGCCTGCCGGGGGTCATCTCCGGCATCACCATGGTGTTTGTGCCGTCGGTGTCCACCTTCGCCATCAGCCGGATGCTGGGCGGCGGCACGGAGCTGCTGCTGGGCGACCTGATCGAGCGGCAGTTCCTGGGCGGCGCGTACAACCCGCAGCTGGGCGCGGCCATATCACTGGTGATGATGCTGGTGGTCGTGGTGTGCATGCTGGTGATGAATCGCTTCGGTGAGGGCGAGGAACAGGCGGTGATCCTATGACCGGGCGCAGACAGAACAGCATCGGCGATCGGGTGCTTATGGCGCTGGTGTTCCTGTTTTTGTACGCACCCATCATCATTCTCATCGTGTTCTCCTTCAACGCGGGCACCAGCTCCAGCGTGTGGAAGGGCTTTTCCCTGAAATGGTACGAGTCCCTGCTGTCCAACCGGCTGATCATGAACAGTGTGTACACCACCCTGATGGTGTCGCTGCTGTCCACCATTGCGGCGGCCATTGCAGGAACGTTTGCCGCCATTGGACTGTACGCCATGAGCCGGCGGCGCCGGACCATCGTCAATTCCGTCAACAACATCCCCATGATGAACGCGGATATCGTCACCGGCGTCAGCCTGTGCCTGCTGTTCGTGGTGTTCTTCAACGGATGGGGCGCCTTTGCCGGGTGGGTGAACTCCTGGCAGTCGGCGGTGGTGCTGCCGGAGCGGCTGACCATGGGCTTCGGCACCCTGCTTATCGCCCATATCTGCTTCAACATTCCGTATGTCATCCTGTCCGTGGGGCCAAAGCTGCGGCAGATGGACCGGAACCTCATCGACGCGGCCCAGGACCTGGGCTGCACCTGGATGCAGGCATTCTGGCGGGTAGTGATCCCGGAAATCAAGCCCGGCATCGTGTCCGGTGCGCTGACGGCCTTCACCATGTCCGTGGATGACTTCATCATCAGCTATTTTACCGCCGGGACCAGTGCCTCCACCCTGGCCATGACCATTTACGGCATGACCAAAAAGCGCGTCAGCCCGGAGATCAACGCCATTTCCACCCTGCTGTTTGTGACGGTGCTGGTGCTGCTGGCCATCATCAACCTGCGGGACAGCCACGCCGCCCGCCGGGAGCACCACGCAGCGGCGGCTGCCGCCTCCGGCGCGCCTATGAAGCACCACCGACGGCCCAACAAGGTGCTGCGGCGCGTGGCGGCCGGGGTCATGGCCTGCGTGCTGACGGCGCTGCTGGTGGTCACCGGCCGGTCCGTCCAGTCGGAGCGGGTGGTAAACGTGTGCTCCTGGGGCGAGTACATCGACGAGGAGCTGATTACCCAGTTCGAGGAGGAAACCGGCATCCGCGTGAACTATCAGACGGCGGAGAGCAACGAGGCCCTGTACTCCCTCATCAAGATGGGCGGCGCGGACTTCGACGTCATCGTCCCCTCGGACTATATGATCGCGCGGCTCATTGAGGAGGACATGCTGGCAGAGCTGGACTACAGCCACATCCCCAACTTTGACCTGATTGACGACACCTATAAAAATCTCAGCTACGACCCGGAGAACAAGTACACCGTGCCGTACGCCTGGGGCACCCTGGGCATTATCTACAACACCACCATGGTGTCCGGGCCTATTACCAGCTGGGACGCCATGTTCGATCCCCAGTATGCGGGACAGGTGCTGATGATCAACAACTCCCGGGACGCTCTGGCCGCGGCCCTGCTGGACCTGGGCTACAGCATCAATACCACCGACGAGAGCCAGCTGGAGGAGGCCTTTGCCCTGCTGAAAAACGCCAAGGACAGCGGCGTGTATCAGGCCTTCGTCATGGACGAGGTGTTCCAGAAAATGGAGGGCGGAAACGCCGCCATCGCCATGTACTACGCCGGAGACTACCTGACCATGCTGGAGAACAACGAGGATCTGGCCTTCGTTATTCCGGAGGAGGGCAGCAACTGGTTCGTGGACGCCATGTGCGTCCTGAAGGACACCCAGCACATGGCCGAGGCGGAGGAGTGGATCAACTTCATCGCCTCCACCAGCTCCAACCTGGCCAACATGGACTATATCTGGTACGCGTCCCCCAACCGGGAGGCGCTGGAGCAGTACCCGGCCTACTACCAGGAGGTCAACGAGGAGGAGCTGGACCCGGAGATCTTCCAGATCATGGCTCCCCCGGCAGAGACCCTGGACCGCTGCGAGATCTATGAGAACCTGCCCAAGGAGACCCTGAAGCTGTATGACCGCCTGTGGACCAGGCTGGGCGTGTAATGGAGGAACGGATATGCTGGAGATCGGAAAATCCTATACCATCGAACAGGTAGTCACCCCGGAGATGACCGCACGGGCCATCGGCTCCGGCGGCCTGGAGGTGTTCGGCACCCCGTTTATGATGGCCATGATGGAGCACGCCGCCATGGACTGCGTGCAGCCGGACCTGCCGGAGGGCAAGGGCACCGTGGGCGTGGACATCCAGTCCAGCCACCTGGCGCCCACCCCTGTGGGCATGACCGTCCGGGCCACGGCCACCGTGACCGGTGTGTCGGAAAACGGGAAGCTCATCACCTTCCGGGTGGAGGCCAGCGACGACTGGGGCCCCATCGGCGAGGGGACCCACACCCGGGCCGTCATTGCCAACGACCGCTTCCTGCAGAAGTGCAACGGCAAGCTGACGCAGGCCAAGCAAAAATAGCGAAAACGAGGAGGGCCTGAGGCTCTCCTCGCTTTCTTTGTCCGGCGGGTGTCCCCCGGCTGTGGCGGGGCGGAGCAAAAAAGTTTCCTCATCGCGGGAAAAGCCCTTGCAATCAGCGGGCGGGGACCGTATAATATAAGTTCAGTGTGCAAGCACGGAAATACGACCGAACAAGGAGTGTGAGACAATGACCGAGGAAGGGAAGGCCCCTCTGAACGAGGAGAGTGCCGAGAGCAAAAACTTTATTCTGAACTTTATCGACGAGGACATCGCAGAGGGTGGCCGGTTCCAGGGACTGACCGTTCACACCCGTTTCCCGCCGGAGCCCAACGGCTATCTGCACATCGGCCACTGCAAGGCCCTGTGCATCGACTTCGGCACCGCCGAGCGATACCATGGCCTGTGCAACCTCCGCATGGACGACACCAACCCCGCCAAGGAGGACACCGAGTATGTGGACGCCATCCAGCAGGACATCCACTGGCTGGGCTTTGACTGGGGCGACCGGTTCTTCTACGGGTCCGACTATTTTGAAAAGGACTATGAATACGCCGTGGAGCTCATCAAAAAGGGGCTGGCCTACGTCTGCGAGCTGACGCCGGAGGAGTTCAAGGCCAACCGCGGCGACATCGGCATCCCCGCCACGTCCCCCTACCGGGACCGGCCCATCGAGGAGAACCTGCGGCTGTTTGAAATGATGAAAAACGGCCAGGTGGAGGAGGGGAAAATGACCCTGCGGGCCAAGATCGACCTGGCCAGCGGCAACCTGAACCTCCGGGACCCCATCATCTACCGCATCCGCTTCATCAATCACCACCGCCAGGGTACCAAGTGGTGCATCTATCCCATGTACGACTTTGCCCACCCCATCCAGGACGCCCTGGAGGGCATTACCCACAGCCTGTGCTCCCTGGAGTTTGAGTCCCACCGGCCCCTGTACGACTGGGTGGTCAGCAACGTGTCCATTCCCTATCACAAGCCCCGGCAGATCGAATTTGCCCGGCTGGGCATCGACCACACCGTCATGAGCAAGCGGAAGCTCCGCAGGCTGGTGGAGGAGCACTATGTCTCCGGCTGGGACGATCCCCGGATGCCCACCCTGTGCGGCCTGCGCCGCCGGGGCTATACCGCCGCCTCTATCCGCAGCTTCTGCGAGCGCATCGGCGTGGCCAAATCCCCCAACACCGTGGAGTACGGCTTCCTGGAGCACTGCCTGCGGGAGGATCTGAACGTGTCCGCCCAGCGGACCATGGCGGTGCTGCATCCGGTGAAGCTCACCGTCACCAACTATCCCCAGGGCCAGAGCGAGACCTTCACCGTGGAGAACAACCCCACCGATCCCAGCCAGGGCACCCATGAGATCACCTTCAGCCGCCACCTGTGGATCGAGCATGAGGACTTTCTGGAGACGCCCATTCCCAAGTATAAGCGCCTGTATCCCGACGGCCCCGAGTGCCGCCTGAAGGGCGCGTATCTGGTGAAGTGCACCGGCTGCGTCAAGGATGAAAACGGCCAGATCGTGGAGGTCCTGTGCACCTATGATCCCGACAGCCGGGGCGGCGATCCCGCCGACGGCCGCAAGGTCAAGGGCGCCACGCTGCACTGGGTGGACGCGGAGAGCTGCGTGGACGCCGAGGTGCGCCTGTATGACAATCTGTTCTCCGATCCCCAGCCCGACGGGCCGGACAAGGATTTCCTGAACTGCCTGAACCCCGACTCCCTGATGGTGCTGGAGGGGTGCAAGGTGGAGCGGGCCATGGTGGACGTGGCCAAGCGCTTTGACCAGGCGGAAAACCGCACCGGCGTCAACGCCCCCACCTTCCAGTTTATGCGGACGGGCTATTTCTGCATGGACAACCGGGACTGCACGGCAGATCACCTGGTATTCAACCGCAGCGTGTCCCTGAAGGACAGCTTCAAAAAGTAACCTGTAAAGTAAAAGTTGCGCTGCCCAAAGGGCGGCGCAACTTTGTTTTGCTGGACAAGGGGCAGGGCAATCTGTATAATGGGGAGAAAAGAGGAGGTCCACGCCATGTCCCTATACGATGTCGTTCACGCCCCACAGCCCCGGAAACGGGACCGGAAGCTGCACATACTCATCGCCATTGGGCTGATCCTGGTGCTGGCGGCGTTTATCCCCATTCCGTGGGCCATGCATTTACAGCGGCAGTATCGCCATTTTATAAACGGGCTGGGAGAAAGCGTCCAATACGCCAAGGAGCAGGGCGGCCTGTACGTCCGGCAGGACGGGCGGCAATTCTGGTCCCAGGACTCCGCCTCCCGGCTATATCTGGAGCTGAACACCGCCGGCATGGGCAAGCGCCAGAACAGCGCCCCCAAGTCCGTGCCGGATGCGGAGCTGGAGTTCGGCAACGGGTGCATCCTGCGCCTGTGGGAGCAGGACGTCTGGGACGGGTACAACCGTGAATGGGTCCCCGGCGTGTTCGTCTGGTACCAGGGGGCAGACGGGACCAACTATATGTATGACACCGATCAGGTAGAGTGGCGGGTGCTGGGCAAGTGGGTGCCCGGAGAATAGGAGGAGCGATATGGGTCTTTACGACGCGGTACGGAAGGAGCAGTCCCGGCGGCGGTTCCACCCCCTGTGGGCGGCGGCGCTGGTCTTTGCCGTGGCGCTGGTGACGGTGCTGGGCCTGGTCATCAGCAAGCCCCAGCGGGACCACGACCGGTTCGTCCAGTGCATGAGCGAGATCTCCAGCAGCACCACCTATGCCCTGGCCCGGAAGCACACCAACCTTCAGGCTCAGGTGAACGGCCAGAGCCTGCGCATTACCCAGGAAAACGGCTATGCCCTGTACGGCAAGCTGTTCAGCATGGGCGCCGTATTCAGCCGGGATGTGCCCAAGGACGGGGGCATCCGCCTGGACTACGGCGACGGCGCGGTGATGGAGCTGTGGCCCTACCGGCTGCCCGCCGGGTCCGCCCGCAGCCAGGGGCTGTTCGTGCGGTTCCGGAATCCGGAGGGAAAGGTCTATTCCTACTACACGGACCGGGATACCTTTGCCCGGGTCACCGAGTGCCTGTCGCCGGAGCATAACCCGGCGTGGGACTGAAGCAAGCCATATGAAAACGGCCCTGCGGGAGCGTGCTCCCACAGGGCCGTTTTGCGCTTATTTCAGCTCGTCCAGGGTCAGCCGGAAGCTGGGCAGAAAGTCCCGGAGGAACAGGTCCACCTCCGGCAGGTGCATCTTCTCCAGGGCCTGCCGGGTCTGGTGGGCGGCGGCCCGGAACTCGTCGTTTCCGGCCTTCTGCTCCTCCAGACACTTGATGTGGGCCGACAGCTTGTCCGCCGCCTTCACCAGCTCCTCCACCTCCGGGTCCGCCGGGGTCAGCAGGTCGGCGTAGATGTCCTGGAGCCTCTGGGGCAGCATCCCCGTGAGCTTCCGGCAGGCGATGGCCTCCACCTGCTTATAGGCATCCCGGATATCGGGGTTATAATACTTGATGGGCGTGGGCATATCGCCGGTGAGGATCTCGCTGGCGTCGTGGTACAGGGCCGCCACGGCCACGGCTCCGGCGTCCACCTGGCCGCCGAAATACTCGTTGCGCAGCACCGCCAGGGCGTGGGCCAGGATAGCCACCTGGTGGCTGTGCTCCTGGATATTCTCGGTGTAGCTGTTGCGCATCAGGGCCCAGCGGTCAATGAATCGCATCCGGGCCATATAGGCGAAAAAGTGGTGCATCACTGTACCTCCCCCAATAGAATTTCCCCGTCGGTGCCGGTGATCCTCACCGGCAGCACCTGATTGTGGAGGTTTTCGCCGCCGGGGACAGCCACCTCCATATAGTTGGGTGCGTGGCCGCCGTAGCGGCCTGCCACCGGCTGCTCAAACAGCACGGAATACGTCTCCCCCACGCAGCCCTCCAGAAACTCCCGGTGCAGCCGTGCGGCCAGCGCGCCGGCCCGGGCGGCCCGCTCCTCCTTCACCGGGCCCGGCACCTGGGGCATGTCCGCCGCCCTGGTGCCGGGACGGATGGAGTACGGGAACACATGCATGGCCGCAAAGCGGCACTCCTCCAGAAACGCCAGGGTGGCGGAGAACTCCTCCTCCGTCTCCTGGGGAAAGCCGCAGATCACGTCGGTGGTGATGGCGGGGCGAGGGAAATATGCCCGCAGCAGGCGGACGGATTCCCGGAACCGGGCGGTGTCGTACCGGCGGTTCATGCGGCGCAGGGTGGCGTCGCACCCGGATTGCAGGGACAGATGGAAGTGGGGGCACAGATTGGGAAGCTGCGACGCCCGGCGGCAGAAATCCTCCGTCACCGTCCGGGGCTCCAGGCTCCCCAGCCGCAGCCGCAGCCGGGGTGCGGCCGCCGCTACAGCCTCCACCAGGTCGATGAGGCTGCTGCCGTCGTGAAGATCCCGGCCCCAGGAGGAAATTTCGATGCCGGTGAACACCAGCTCCCGGTATCCCTCCGCCTGGAGCTGCCGGGCCTGGGCCACGGCCTCGGCCAGGGGCAGGGACCGCACCGGCCCCCGGGCATAGGGAATGATGCAGTAGGTGCAGAAATTCACGCAGCCGTCCTCCACCTTCAGCATGGCCCGGGTGCGGGCCGCCATGCCTCCGGCAGGCAGCACCTCAAAGTCCCGCCGCCGCAGGGAGTCGTCCACCGCCACCCGGGGGGCCCGGTCCCGGGCCTCCTGCTCCAGCAGGTCCAGAAAGGCCATCCGGCCGCCGGTGCCGCCGATCAGGTCGATGCCCAGGCCCTTGGCCTCGTCGGTGTGGGTCTGGATATAGCAGCCGCAGGCGGCCACCACGGCGTTGGGGCTGCGGCGCTTGGCCCGGCGGATCATCTGGCGGGATTTTTTGTCGCTGACGGCGGTAACGGAGCAGGTATTGACGATATAAGCGTCGGCGCTGTCCTCGAAGTCCACCAGCTCATGACCCCGGCGGCGCAGCTCCTGCTCCATGGCCTGGGTCTCGTACTGGTTCACCTTGCAGCCCAACGTGTAAATGGCAACTCGCATGGGATTCTCCTTGCACTTTCTGAGTTAATTCGGTATAATATAAGGACTTGTGATTTAGAGCTTGACAAAAAGGGCCGCGCCCTTTTTGTCAAAAAAGTTCTCGCTCCGACCCGCGCGTCCAAATGGGCTTTTCGCCCATTTGGGCACACTCTCTCCGCGCAAAGTATTTTTCGCGACGTACACGCCGCCGCGAAAAATGATTGCACTTTATTCGCCGCTGCGGCGGCGAACTCTGCGAGGCTTTTTGATAAACTCAAAGATTCAAGACTTATTATAATGCATTCTGCCGCCGGTGGCAAGCGGCGGCAGAGGATTTGTGAGGAAACGCGTATGATTTATCTGGATCATGCGGCCACCACGCCGGTGCCCCGGCCTGTGGCGGACGCCATGTATGAGGTGCTGACGGATCAGTTCGGCAACCCTTCGTCCCAGTATCCCCTGGGCCGGGAGGCAAAGCAGCTGGTGGAGGGATGCCGGGCCACGGTGGCCGGGGCCCTGGGGTGCCGGCCGGAGAACCTGCATTTCACCTCCTGCGGCACCGAGTCCGACAACTGGGCCATCTCCGCCGCCGTGTGGCAGGGCCGCCACGCAGGGCGGCACATCATCACCACCGCCGTGGAGCACAGCGCCGTGCTGGAGCCTTGCAGATGGCTCCGGCAGCAGGGGTATGAGGTGACATACCTGGCCCCGGACAAAACGGGCCAGGTCACCGTGCAGCAGGTGGCGGACGCCCTGCGGGAGGACACGGTGCTGGTAAGCATGATGCTGGTAAACAACGAGACGGGCTGCGTGTTTCCGGTGGAGGAAACGGCCCGGCTGCTGCGGGAGGAAAAAAGCCGGGCCCTGCTCCACTGCGACGCCGTCCAGGGCTTTCTGAAGGTCCCCTGCGATCCGGTAGGCTGGGGTGTGGACCTGATGAGCCTGTCCGCCCATAAGATCGGCGGGCCCAAGGGCGTGGGCGCGCTGTACACCGCCCCGGAGCTGCGGAATCTGCGGCCCCTGCTGCCCGGCGGCGGCCAGGAGGGGGGCCTGCGGTCCGGCACCGAGGCCACGGCCCAGATCGCGGGCTTTGCCAGGGCCGTGGAGCTGCGGCAGGAGCATCTGGATGAAACGCTGCGGCATATGGCAGACATCAAGGCCTATTGCCGGGAGCGGCTGCTGTCCATCCCCGGGGTGGTCCCGGTGGGCGAAGGGACCGCGCCCCACATCCTGGCGGTTTCCCTGGTGGGGTATCCCAGCGCCAACATCGTCACGGACCTGGGTGCGCAGGGCATCTGCATCTCCGCCGGGTCCGCCTGCCACCGGGGCAGGGCCAGCCATGTGGTGTCGGCCCTGCACCTGGACAAAAAGACCGCCGCAGGGGTCATCCGGATCAGCTTCGGTCCGGACACCGCCAGAGCAGACATCGACGGGCTGTATCAGGCCCTTCTGAACCACAAAAATCAACGTTTTCCTATGCTGTGAGGTGTCATATGTTTCGTTGTCTCAAGCGGGGACCGGGCTTCTACGGGTATCTGTGGCGGCTGACGGGGCCCATAGCGCTGCAAAATCTGATCACGTTTTCCCTGGGCCTTATCGACACGCTGATGGTCAGCCGACTGGGCAACACCCAGATGGCCGCCGTCACCACCGCCAACGTGCCGGTGTTTCTGCTGATCTCCATCGTGTTCGGGGTCCAGAGCGGCCTGGGCATCCTGGTAAGCCAATACTGGGGCAAAAAGGACATGGAGAGCATCAGCCGGGCCATCGGCGTGGCGGCCATGCTGGGCACCGGCATCACCCTGGTGCTGGCGGTGGTGCTGTTCCTGTGGCCGGTGCAGATCATGGACCTGCTGTCCAACAAGCATGAGCTGTCGGTGCTGGGCGCGCCGTATCTGAAGCTCATCGGGTTTTCCTATGTGTTCAATATGCTCTCGTCCATCTATGTCAGCGCCATGCGCAGCGCCGAGAATGCAGGCTTCGGCATGAAGCTGTTCGGCGTGTCCACCCTGCTGAACACGGGGATGAACTACATCCTCATTTTTGGCAAGTGCGGCTTCCCTGCCCTGGGCATTCAGGGGGCGGCCATTGCCACGCTGCTGTCCCGGGTGGCGGAGTTTCTCATCTGCCTGGTGTGCGCCCTGCGCAGCCGCATTCTGCCCCTGGACCTGGCCGCCTTCTTCCGGCCGGGATGGGAGATGCTGCGGCGCTTCGTAAAATACTCCACCCCGGTGATCCTCAACGAGACGGCCTGGGGCCTGGGCAACAGTCTGCTGACGGTGATCCTGGGCTATACGGACAACTCCGTGGAGATGCTGGCGGCCAACGCCGTGATGGGCAACCTGAACCGGCTGTTCCTGGTGGTGTGCTTCGGCCTGGGTGCAGCCACGGCAGTGATGGTCGGCAAGGCCATCGGCGAAGGCCAGAGCCACCGGGAGGTCATGGACCTGAGCCGGACGCTGCTGGTGTTCACCCTGCTGGTGGGAACGGGGCTGGCGGCGGTGTCCCTGGCGCTGGTGCCCACGCTGTTCGTGCCGGTGGTGTTCCCGCTGTTCAAGCTGACGGGCCAGTCCGCCGCCATTGCCGCGGCGCTGGCGGTGACGTCGTTTGTGATGATCCCCCTGCACGCCTATTCCATCTCCGCCGTCACCGGCGTGCTGCGGGCAGGCGGCGACGTGGCCTGGTCGGCGGCGCTGGACATTGCGCCCCAGTGGCTGCTGGCCCTGCCGCTGACGGCCCTGCTGGCCCTGGTGTTCAAGGCCAATTATTGGTTCATCGCCGCCGCCATTCAGGCGGAGAGCCTGCTGAAGGTGCCCCTGTGCGCCCTGCGCATCCGCACCGGAAAATGGATCCACGACGTCACCCTGCCCCAGGGGGAGCTGTAACTTTTATACAATCCTGTCATCAAATTGTAACCAAATTCCCGGCATTTGTAACCGATTTGAAATTGAATTGCGGCACGCGCGGCGGTATACTTGATTTGTAAAGGCACATAAGGCTCTTATTCCAGGCCTCCAACCGGAAAGGAAGAGTATCATGAACAAACGTTTTTTACAGGTCATTTCCGCCGCGCTGTGCGTTCTGCTGCTGGCCGGGTGCGGGACGAAGGTGGAGGATTCCGCCGGAACAGCGGACGACGGACAGCAGTGGGGGCCTCCGGCTCAGGACGGCTTCGACGAACCGGTTTACCGGACCACCATATTTGGCAGCATGCCCTACGAAGCGCCCCCCAGACGGGCGGACAAGGTGTGGGACGGGGCCGCCTGGGTGGACCCGTCGGACCCGGAGGTGACGCAGCGGACCGCTGTAGAGCCGGTCGTGACCGTTACGACTCAATGGGCGGAGGGACAGCAGGGTGAGGACGGCATTGCGGATGCGGTACGGGACTATATGACCCTGGCCTATTCCCTTCGGGCCGCGCCGGATATGACCGTGGGGGAGCATCCCTGCTGCACCGATGACATGGTGGACGAACTGCCTTTCTATGCGTTCATGATGTCCTCCGATCTGAGCTTCCGGACCCGCGCTGCCGCAACACTGGAGAACCTGACCCCGTCCGCGTCAGATAATATCCGCGTCCGGGTGCTTATCGATGCCCAGGAGGCCACGGGCAATATCACCGATACGGCCTATTGCCAGGATGAGCACTGGTCTACCGCCCGGGAGCTGGCCCTAACCTGGCTCAATGGCCGCTGGACGGTAACGGACGATGATACCGATGCATCCAATTTTTTCCAGGGCGGCGTTGCGGATGAGGTCCCGCCCTCCCGAGAGCTGCGCCAGGCGGTAGAGGCATATTTTCAGCTGCGGGCCGACGAAATGTCCGGACAAATGGGCGATTCCTCCTGCACCACCAACGCCCTGCTGGCAGACGCCAGGCTGTTTGCCGCTCAGGTGGACTGGTCCCGGGTATACGGCGCACAGGGCCGCGCCTGTCAGTTCGGCTCTCCCCAGGAGCTGCCCCCCTTCGACGTTCGCCTGCCTGTAACGGAGGTCATGCGGATCGACGGGCTGCAATTTGTTGACCGCCAGCCCCTGATGCGCACGTCGTTTGCCATTGTGAGCCATATGCTGACCCTGACCCGTGCCGCCGACGGCCGGTACACAGTAGTGGGCGATACCTATGAGTACGGCAGTCATAACTGCAATATCCTGGAGCCTATCAAATGAACATCACGGAGAATCAATACCTATGAGCTTATTCTGCTGTCCCATCTGCGGCGGGCCCCTGGAGCGGGGGCCTTCCGCCTATTCCTGCCCGGCGGGGCACAGCTTCGACCTGGCCCGGGAGGGCTATGTCCACCTGCTGCCCGCCAACCGGATGCACTCGAAAATGCCCGGCGACGACAAGGGCATGGCCGCCGCCCGGGCGGCCTTTTTGAGCAAGGATTACTACGCCCCCCTGCGGGACGCCCTGTGCAGCATCGCCCTGGAGCGCACCGGCCCGGCTCCCCGGGTGCTGGACACCGGCTGCGGCGAGGGGTACTACACCAGCGGGGTCTATCAGGCCCTGCGCCGGGCGGGGCGCAGCGTCACCCTGGCGGGGACGGACATCTCCAAGGCCATCCTCCGCCGGGCCGCCAAGCGGGAGAAGGACGTGGAGTTCGCCGTGGCGTCGTCGTATCATCTGCCGGTGGCGGACGGGGCGGTGGACCTGCTGCTCAACTGCTTTTCCCCCCTGGCCATTGAGGAGTTCCACCGGGTGCTGCGGCCCGGCGGCGTATTCGTTTATGTGGTGCCGTCAGAAAAGCACCTGTGGGAGCTGAAGCAGGTGCTGTATGACCGCCCCTATCCCAACGAGGTGAAGCAGACCCCCTACCCCGGCTTTTCATATCAGGAGATCCGCCATGTGGAGGCCGTGATCCATCTGCCCTGTCAGGAGGACATCCACGCCCTGTTCCAGATGACGCCGTACTATTGGAAAACTCCCCAGGCCGGGGCGGAGCGCCTGGCCGCCCTGACCACTCTGGACGTGACCATCAGCTTCGATATCCACGTTTTCCGGCGGGACTGATACCGGCTTTGCGCAAAATCCCCCGCCCGGGCCTGCTTGCCGCAGGGCCGGGCGGGGGATTGTATCTATATCAGAACTGCATGGGGAATCTGTTGATGAAGAATTCCAGCCCGTTCCGGCTCACGGGGGTGAAGGTCCCCACCTGGCGCAGGTCGCCGTTGTAGAGATACAACTGCTCCGGGGACTCCGAGCGGTACTCCGACACCCCCGCCAGCACACCGCCCTTGTACACGGCGTCCATGCTGTGATAGTCGTCCCCGACATAGAGGATCCGGTTGACGATCAACACATCGTCATAGCATCCCACAATCACGACGCCCTCATATCCCCATTCCGGGTTGGTGGGTGTACCCTCCGGCCAGAGGGTGTCCAGTTGAGCAGTGTCCAGGGGCTCCGTGACCTCCTGGGTCACCGGGTCAAAGGCCAGTATGGTCTCTCCCGCCGCCATATACAGCTTGCCGCCCGAATAGACCGGATTCTCCATCATAACGTCGGATGCGTAATCGAATCCTACCTCCATCTGGGTCCACTCCGCCAGGTCCGGTTGTCCCTGGGGATACCGGGCCGCAGAGACGATAAGTCCCGTCACCAGGCCGCTCTGATCCGTCACGGACTTGTAGTAGACGGCCACCACCCGTTTCCCTTAGTTAAAGATATTGTTTTATCTGAGTGCCAGTTTCGGCTGACACTCAGATTTTTGTATCAATCAATTTTACCGACAAAGCGGTAGTAAATCTCTATTTTCTGTTCACGAAAGCCGTTTTCGTATTTGATTGCTTCATGGACAACGATTTTATCAATCATATTGTTCAGCAGTTCTGCGGTCAGTTCCGTAGGCTCGGAATACTGCTTGAAGATCTCGATCCACTTCCTTGCATCTTCCACGGACTGTTTGCCTTCTGCCAATGCTGCTTTGAGCTTCTGGATTTTTTCATCCAGTTCAATCTGCTCCATCTGATATTTCTGTGACAGCATATTGAAGTTGTACTCTGTGATACGTTCAGAAACCCTGTCCTCATACATTTTGGCAAACAGCGTGTCAACCTCTGCCTTGCGCTTCTCCGCCTTAGAAAGCTCTGCTGTGTGTTTCTTCATAGCAACAGTTCTTTCCTTGTCACCAGCTTTTAGAATGCTTTCCAAGAGCCTTTCTTCGTCCTCTCGCACAGCTTTCGTCCAATGCTGAACTCGGAGCAGCACATATGCCTTTCCCGCTGGCTCCGGGATCATGGCGGTTTTGATAATGCCTACTACAGCATCCCGGAAGACACCGTCGGCAACTACCTCGATCCAGCCTCATGGAAATGCACCATGATCTGGTCCGCTTACATCTGCTGACGATCATGTCCTCGCTGGCGCAGGAAGAGTCCCGGTCCATTTCCGAGAACTGCACATGGGGCCAACGGAAGCGGTTTGCAGACGGCAAGGTCACGGTTCCGTTCAAGCGATTTCTGGGCTACGACATGGGGTCGGACCACAACCTCGTGGTAAACCCAGAACAGGCCAAGCTGGTCAAGCGCATCTACGGAATGTTCCTGCAAGGCCAGTCGCCATTCCAGATTGCCCGGACGCTGACCGAAGAAGGCATTCCTTCTCCCGGCGGCAAGGACCACTGGAACCCCAGCAACATCAAAAGCATTCTCACCAACGAAAAGTACAAGGGTGATGCGCTGCTGCAGAAGTCCTTCACTGTAGATTTTCTGACCAAGAAGAAAAAGACCAACGAGGGTGAAATCCCGCAGTACTACGTCAAGGACAACCACGAGGCCATTATCGATCCGGAGACCTTCGAGATGGTGCAGACGCTGATGACTACCCGCACCAAGGGCCGGAACCGCAAGAGCTCGGTCAGCATCTTTTCCAGTAAGGTCAAGTGCGGAGACTGCGGCAGCTGGTACGGGCCGAAGGTCTGGCACAGCAACGACGCCTACCGGAAGGTCATCTGGCAGTGTAATCACAAGTTCGACGGCCAGAAATGCGCCACACCGACACTCACCGAGGATGAAATAAAAGAACTGTTCCTCCGGGCCGCCAATCAGGTGATCGACCAGAAGGAACAGTTTATAGCCATATACGATCAGGTCCTTTCAAGAAGCCTCGACACCACGGCACTTGAGAGTGAGCTTTCGGATCTGGAAGCTGAAATCAACATCGCTGCCGAGCTCATTGAGGAGTGCATCAAGGAGAACGCTCACGTCGCCCTCGATCAGGATGAATACCAGAAACGATACGATGCTCTGGTGGCCCGGTTCGATAAGGCCAAGGCCCGACACACCGAGGTCACCGATCTAATTGCCGAGCGCATGGCCCGAAAGCACCAGATCGAAGCATACTTGAAAAACCTGCGGAGCCGGGAGTCGCTGACAGAGTTCCGGGAAACAGACTGGCTGGCGATGGTGAACTACATCACCGTCCACAGCAAAAAGGACATCTGGGTGACCTTCAAGGACGGTAACGAGATCAAAGCATAATCCCATAGACACAGAAACGCCTCTCAACTATTACTGTTGGGAGGCGTATTGTGTTATTAAAACCTGTACCTTAATTCGGTTATACGATGCGCAGCAGCAGTATCATCTAAATCAAAAAATTCACCTGACGGTATAGTTCTAATCCTCTTTCTGTCGATACCTGCGGTCACCAAACTGTTTACCAGTTTCAACTTTTCCTTATCCCTATGGACAACTATTGTCCATATATTTTTGTTGTCCGTATAATTATCGATTAATGTAAAGTAAGGCAAATCTATTCCATCAAGAGAATGTCCAACAACTATTATTTCATTGGGTTGGGATCTTCTTATTCGCTCTAAGCATCCCGAATACTTATCGGTATTTTTTAATGTTGTACTGTAATAATCTCTAACCACGCGACAGATACTGACCCATTTTTCGTCAAATAGGCTCTCTGCTTCTTCGATTTTTTTACTAATTCTATCAATTCGCATCTTGTTTCCATGACCAATTACTGGGTCAGGGGTATAATCTCGTAACGAACCGTGGATATGAATTACTTTGTCAGGCCGGATCAGGTAAACATTCTCTAGAGTCGCTGTATAGTTAAATGTCAAAAACAAATCATCGCTATTATCTTTTATTTTTGATGTTCGCGGCAAACAATCTCGAATTCGAATAGTTCTTACCCATTCCTTTAAATAGACCGATAGCTTTTGAATGTACTGATACTCATTTGTAAAATAACTGTACAGAGTGTCTTCGATTCCGACATCTCCTGATTCCAGATCCATTTCAATGCTCGTTCCACTTTCGATTATGCTATCCTCATCGATATTAGCTAGATTGCTTTCAAAGCGATTCCATAAATATTCTTTTTTTGCCTCATCAGACATTGAAGGATAAATATCATAATGCTCCTCGAACGCTTCCAGGAACTCCGGGTGTGCAGACTTTAGATACGTTCGAAAATCCCAATACGCTGTTGGGAGTTTATGAGCCAAATCAAATCCATTACCCAATATGTATAGTGTCATAAATCTTCTCCTTATAAAAACAGCCGGGACACCCCGACTTCCACAACTTACCCCTCAAATGCCAACTTACCCCTCAAGCGGCAAAATCTGTCTCTTATACACATCTCCGAGC